>Ga0265293_10000039_pt1 | contig 266173 bp, 229 predicted proteins | sample Munlanlewell138R_FD_192505 | JGI IMG/M metagenome (GOLD analysis project Ga0265293, IMG submission 192505) | Leachate microbial communities from a municipal landfill in Southern Ontario, Canada - Leachate well 138R | ecosystem: Engineered > Solid waste > Landfill > Unclassified | place...
CAGCTACGCCTTTATCATAAAAAATATTATCGTCATCAGCCAGCGATCTCACAAATTCGAGAAGTTTTTGTTTGGGATTTTTAATTAGCGACACAAGTATATCTGCCACAACGATGGCGCCTGCATTGATCAACGGATTTCGGGGTATGCCTTGCTCTATTTCTAATTGAATCAGCGAGTTAAAAGCCGATCCTGAAGGTTCGCGCCCGATGCGATTCCAAATTTCGGATCCTATATTATTAAAGGCCAAAATGAAAGTGAAAACCTTTGAAATGCTTTGTATAGAGAACGGAATCCGATGATCGCCTATATTAAAAAGTTCGTTTTTGCAGGTTTTTACGCTGATTGCAAAACGGTTGGCAGGCACATCCGCCAAGGCTGGAATGTAGGAAGCTACTTTGCCTCTTGCCGCTAAATCTTTGGTTTCCAGATAAAGCCGTTCAATAAGTTGCTGATAATCCATTACTGATTTTGTTTTGGTAAACAGGGCAAAGGTCTGATAAAAAAGCAAACCGGCTCAATTCTTTGAGCTTTTAATGAAGTTTTAAAATCCATTAAAACTTTTTTTAAGACTATAAGTTTGCCTTAGCCGATCATAAAGCTGTTCAGCTTCCTTATAATCAAGGGTTTGTTGTCCATCAGAGGCAGCTTTTTCCGGGCATTGATGTACCTCCACTATCACGCCATCTGCACCCGCCATTACTGCTGCAAGTGCCATGGGTTCAATATAATTACGCAAGCCAACACCGTGCGAAGGGTCCACCACAACCGGCAGATGTGATTTCTCTTTAAGGATAGGCACTGCATTCAAGTCCAGTGTGTTACGATAGGCTTTTTCAAAAGTACGGATGCCTCTTTCACAAAGGATTATTTTCTCGTTGCCATTGGAATAAACGTATTCAGCGGCCTGTAGTAGCTCATCTATGCTTCCTGAGAAGCCTCTTTTTAGCATTACCACTTTGTCAACCTCGCCAAGTGCATCAAGCAGATTGAAGTTTTGGGCATTGCGCGTTCCAACCTGAAAGATATCTACATAATCCATCATTTCTTCAATCTGATCTGCTTGCATCACTTCTGTGATTACCTTGATGCCATTGGCTTTGCAGTGTGCTGAGAAGATTTTTAATCCTTCAATTCCTGCTCCTCGGAATGCATATGGGGAAGTCCGTGGTTTAAAAACACCTCCACGCATTATCCTGATTTTGTTTGTATTAAGGTGTGAGATGGTGCTGGTAATCTGAGCCTCATTTTCTATGGCACAGGGCCCTGCCATAATGCTTAAATTATTTCGTCCAATTTTAACACCGTCGCCCAGATCTATTTCGGTATCTTGAACACGCCATTTTTTCGACACTAATTTGTAGGCATCCGAAACGCGGTGAATATCCCGAATACCTTTCAGCTGGCCAATTTTTCTGATGTCAAATTCAGCTGAACCTACCGCTACAAGGTATTGTCCAAACTGTGTTTTTACTTTATTCAACTGATATCCTAAACTGTTTACACGCTGCTCAATGTGTAGAATATCTGCGTTTTGTATTGTGTTTTCCAGTTGTATAATCATTTTTGAAAAGTGTTTTTTAAAGTTTCAAAAAAAAGTCATTCACGCCAAGATCATCCTTGCGCTCATCCAATTGCCTGATAAAGGCACTGCCAATAATGGCTCCTTTTGCAAATTGTTGCACCTGAGTGACTTGCTTCATATTGCTAATGCCAAACCCAATCATTAGTGGTTGTTTTAGCTGCAATGCTTTTAAACGCGTAAAAAAAGCTTCGTGACTTTCTGTAAAAGCTGTTGTATTGCCCGTTGTCGTAGCTGAGGAAACCGCGTAAATAAAGGATTTGCTCAACTTATCGATATAACGGATGCGTGCGTCAGTGCTTTGCGGGCTAACCAAAAAAATCAGTGGGATGTCATATTTTTCAAAGCTTTTTTTGTAGTTTTTTTCATAAACCTCCGGTGGAAGATCGGGTAGGATGAGCGCATCAATAGCACAGCGCTTACTGTTTTCCAGAAAGCTATCGAGGCCAAATTGCAATACTGTATTAAAGTAACCCATCAAAACAATGGGCTTGTCGGTCTGCTTTCTGGCACCTTTGAGCTGTTCGAAAAGTAGTTTTGTATTCATGCCATTTTGAAGTGCTTTGGTGCTACTTTGTTGAATTACAATACCATCGGCCAGCGGATCAGAAAATGGTATACCAATTTCAATGATATCAACCGCTTGCTTATCAAACAATTGAACTATTTTTTCTGTAGATGACAATTGCGGATATCCGGCAGTAAAATATATTGCCAGCAAGGCTTTGTCAGCATTGAGGGTTTGTTGCAGTCTTTTAGGCATGGCTAAAATGGTTTTTATAGGTTTCAAGGTCTTTATCGCCTCTTCCCGAGAGGTTTATCACAACTATTTCTTCTTTTTTTAGTTTCAATTTGGCCAGTGCTGCAAAAGCATGAGCCGATTCCAGCGCCGGAATAATTCCCTCGAGTCTACTGAGCTCAAAGGCAGCATCCATTGCTTCTTGATCAGTAGCGTGTAAGTATTTCGCCCTGCCACTTTCAAAAAGATGCGCATGCAAAGGGCCGATACCGGGATAATCTAATCCAGCAGAAATAGAATGTGGCTCAATAACTTGTCCGTCAGCGGTTTGCATCAATGGAATCATGCACCCATGCAAAATACCTTTTGAGCCGAGATGCAGTGTAGCTGCCGATTTCCCGCTTTCTATACCCATTCCGGAAGCTTCCACACCAATCAGTTCTACTTTTTTGTTTTCGATAAAATGAAAGAAAGCACCTGCCGCATTACTTCCGCCGCCCACGCATGCAATAACTTTATCGGGTGCTTCTCGATCAAAATTTTGTTGGATCTGTTGTTTAATCTCTTGACTGATGATGGCTTGTAATTGAGCAACTAAATCGGGATAAGGATGCGGCCCGATGGCGCTACCTATAATATAATAGGTGTCGATGGGATTACTGATCCAATCGCGTATCGCTTCGTTGGTGGCATCTTTGAGCGTTTGACTTCCGCTTTTGGATGGTCTTACTTCCGCTCCCAGCATTTGCATTCGTAGTACGTTGGGAAGCTGTCTTTGCATATCCTTTGCGCCCATATAAATCACGCATTCAAGCTGCATCAGTGCGCAAACAGTAGCAGTGGCAACGCCGTGCTGGCCGGCACCGGTTTCGGCAATGATACGTTTTTTACCCAAGCGTTGCGCCAAAAGGATTTGACCAACCGTATTGTTGATTTTGTGTGCACCGGTATGTGTGAGGTCTTCGCGTTTTAAAAGGATTTTTGCGTCATATTTTTTTGACAGATTAACGGCTTCATAAAGTGGTGTTGGTCGGCCCACATAATCGCGAAGCAGCTTTTGAAATTGCTTTTGAAATCCATTTTCGGAAAGGATTTGTTGATAGTTTTCTCTAAGTTCTAACAGCTTGTGCTGTAGCATTTCGGGCACAAAAGCACCACCAAAGTTTCCGTAAAAACCATCACTGTCAGGACGATTGTCAGGCTGGCATATTGTAGTGTAATTCATCTAAAAATTGTTTTAAGTTTGCTATATTTTTATGACCCGGATTTATTTCAAAGCGACTGTTTAAATCGATGCCTGCCAAAGCAGGATAATGCAGTGCACTGATTACTTTTGCATGTTCAGGAGAAATTCCTCCACTGAGGAAAAACTTTGTTTTGCCGCTGTAATTTTTCAGCCATTTCCAGTCAAATTGTTGTCCGCTTCCACCACCTCTTTGGCTGAACGTATCAAAAAGCAGAAAATCAACTATTTCCTGAAAGCACATGGCTTTATCAAAGTCAGAGGCATTGCCGATGGCAATATTTTTTATCAGCTTAAAGCCAAGACTTTTATATTCAATACAGTTTTCAACAGATTCATTACCATGTAATTGAAGCCATTGAATAGCGTTTCTTTTTGCCAATGCGATAAGTTTTTCAGCAGCCATATCACGCGTTACCAAAACTTTTTCAGCTTTGGTTGTGGTTGACAACAACTTTTCATCCGTTAGATTTCGGGGTGAATCCGCATGAAAAATAAATCCCAAAAAATCGATTTCCAACTGGTCTGTGGCGCGCATATTTTCCGAAGAACCCATACCACAAACCTTTATCAATAGGTTTTTTGCTTCAGGCATGACTTTCGATAGTTTGATTTTCCAGGCTTTTGACTGCTTTAATAAATTTTCTGCAAGCTTTTTCCGGTCGTGATTCCAGCATGAAATGCTCGCCAATCAGGAAACCCTGGTAGCCTGCCTCTTTGAGCTGCACGATCGTTTCGGGGTTTTTCAGGCCGCTTTCAGCCACTTTCACCATCGCTTTTGGTAATTTTTCGGCCAGTTTAAATGCTGTTTCTAACCGTGTTTCCATCTGTTGGAGGTTGCGGTTATTTACACCGGCTAAAAACTGTTCGTCGGTGCCTTTCTCCAACTCTTTTTCAGTATGTATTTCGAGCAGAACTTCCATGCCGAGCGAAGTAGCCAACTTGCCAAAACGCTTTATTTCTGAGGCGTTCAGCGCAGAAGCTATCAACAAAATGGCATCAGCACCAATGGATTTGGCTTCAATAATCTGGTATTCGTCGATGATAAAATCCTTGCGCAATATCGGACAGAAATTATACTTACGAGCAATCATCAAGTCTTGGTTTTTTCCACTAAAAAATGTCTCGTCCGTAAGCACCGAAAGGGCAGAAGCACCCGCCTGCATATAGCCTATGGTGGTGCGTTCCACATCCGCGTATGGATTTATTTCGCCTTTGGAAGGTGATCTCCGCTTGAATTCTGCTATAATACCCGAAAGTTCCGGCCGACAAAGGTATTTTTTTAGGGACAGCGGAGGCGTCTCGAAGTAGATGCTTTTTTCAAGTAACTTAATCGGGTATAGGCTTTTGCGTTCTTGTAACTCTTCGCGTTTAGCTGCTGTTATTTGGTCTAAAATTGGGTTCATGCGTTTAATTCAAGTAGGTTTTTAAAAGTGTTTAGTGCGTTTTTGCTTTGCAGCGATTCACGGGCGCGTAAAACAGTGTCGGGTAAGCTTTCCTGATGGTAGTGTTGTAGAGCGAGTGCTGCATTGGCAATCACAGTATTTTCCTGGGCTTGTGTGCCTTTCCCCTCAAGGATTTTTAAAAATAAATTCGCTGCCTCGCTGATGCTTTTCCCCCCTTCAATGGCTGAAACATGATTTTCAGGAAGGCCAAAGTCTGTAGCTGAAAACAACTGCTCGTGTTGGGTTTTTAGCACCCTGGTGTCAGCGGTAAGCGTACATTCGTCGTGGCCATCAATGCTGTGAATGATGCTTGCTTCCTGCCTTTTGGCCTGAAAAACGTATTGATATTTGCGTGCCGTTTCCAGATTAAAAACGCCAGTAAGCTGATATTTCGGTCTGGCCGGATTCACCAAAGGTCCCAGCATATTGAAGAAGGTTTTCACGCCGAGCGCGGCCCTTACTGGCGCAACAGATTTCATGGCCGGATGGAAAAGTGGTGCATGCAGAAAACATAAACCAGCCTGATCTACTTGCTTTTGCAGGATTTCCTGTTGCTTCGTAAACCGATATCCCAGGGCCTCCAGCACATTAGAAGAGCCACTTACTGAGGAAACGCCGTAATTGCCATGTTTGATAACTTTATGGCCTGTGCCTGCTACCACAAAGGCAGTGATTGTGGAAATATTAAAGGTGTTCTTGCCGTCACCCCCAGTGCCGCATAAGTCAATAGCCGGCGCTGATTCCAGCTTTATTGGCAGGCTTAGTTCCAGTAACGCATCACGAAAGCCACTAAGTTCTTCAACAGTGGGTGGCCGCATAATGAAAGCCGTCATAAAAGCAGCGATTTGTGGTTCATTGTATTGCCCTGCGGCGATGCGTGTCAGTACATCACGGGCTTGCTCGTAGCTTAAATGCTGATATTGAAATAGTTGTTCTAAAATACTTTTCATGTTATGCTTTTGTTTTTTTAGAAGAAGAAGTTGTTTTTAACCAGTTTTGAATAATTTTTTCTCCATCGGGAGTTAAAATTGATTCAGGATGAAACTGCACGGCTGAGAGGTCGAATTGCTTGTGTTGAATAGCCATGATTTGCTGTTGCTCATCCACGGCGATGATTTCCAGACACGCAGGAAGTGTTGAGCTGTCGGCCACCCAGGAATGATAACGCCCGGCCATAAATGGTGAAGGCAAACCGTCTAACAAACTACTGCTTTTGATGATATTGACAGCTGTTGCAAGTCCATGAACGACTTTTGGGAGGTTTTGCAGCTTGCCGCCATATGCTTCCACAATGGCCTGAAGTCCCAGGCAAACTCCAAGGATGCTTTTTTCTTCGGCATAACGCTCTATTAGTGGCATCAAAATCCCTGATTCAGCGGGTAATCCAGGTCCTGGAGATAAAAGTATTTTATCAAATTTAGCCACTTCATCCAGGCTTATTTTGTCGTTGCGAAACACCTCGATTTGCGCCTGACTATTTTCGCGCAGCAGCTGTACCAGGTTGAAGGTGAAGGAGTCGTAATTGTCTAAAACGAGTATTTTCATGGAATTATGTGTTGATTTTTTTATTTTCTGATTGTTCTATAGCCTGCATCAATGCTGCCAGTTTGTTATTCACCTCTTGTAGCTCGTTTTCTGCACTTGAGGCCACAACAATTCCGGCACCGGCCTGAAAACTCAGCACATTGTTTTTGCTCAAAAAGCTACGAATCAGGATAGCCAGGTTGATGGTACCGTTTAGGCCGATAAAACCTACGGCGCCGCCATAAATCCCTCGTTTTGAGCTTTCGTATTTGTCAATAAGTTGCATGGCTTTATGTTTTGGTGCACCGCTCAAAGTGCCGGCAGGAAAGGTGTCAGCAACCACATCTAGGGCGTGTTTGCCTTTACGTAATTGCCCACTTACCTCCGAAACCAGGTGAATCACATGGCTGAAATACTGCACTTCTTTCAGCTTTTCTACTTGCACATTATCACAACTGCGGTTCAAGTCGTTGCGCGCCAGGTCAACAAGCATAGCATGTTCAGCATTTTCTTTTGGATCGTTGAGTAGCTTTTGTGCCAGCTCGCGGTCGGCAGCATCGGCTCCGCTGCGGCGGTATGTGCCGGCAATAGGGTTGAGGCTGGCCTTGTTATTGGAAATTTTGAGCTGACTTTCTGGCGAGGAGCCAAAAATTCTATGCTTACCGAAATCAAAATAGAAGCCGTAGGGCGATGGATTTATTGAGCGAAGGCGGCGATAAACCTGAAAGTCGTCACCCTGATAATTGATCTGAAAACGCCGCGAAAGTACTAACTGAAAGACATCGCCGTGCTGACAATGATGACGGGCTTTTTCAACCATCTCCATAAACTGCTGATCTGTAAGGTTTGAGCGCAAAAGTCCTTGCGTTTGAAAAGGGTAGGGTGCGTAATTGCTTATTTGTAAGCGATTTACTAAGGTTTGGAGTTGTGAATTTTCGCCTTCGGGAATGAACTCGCTCAGTTGCATGGTGTCGTTAAACTGATTTATTTTGATCACGAAACGAAAAAATGAGAAATGCATGGCAGACAGCTCGCAACTGCTGTCTGTTGGGTTTTGAAGTGAAACATCTTCCAAAAATTCCACTGTATCGTAAGCTAAATAGCCAAAAAGGCCATCAGTACTTTGCGTATCAGAGATTTCAAAACTGTTTATATAGGCTTTGAAATGGGGTAAAAATTCCTGGTTATTCTGAATCTCTATTTTTTTCTGTTCCGTCAAGTCTTTAATCAGTAATGAATTACCCTGGAGGCTAATGCTGCTCAAAGGACTCAGGCAAATAAAGCTGCTGCTATTCTGTGCGGCTTGGTAGTCAGAGCTCTCGAGTAGTAATGCACCGGGGTATTCATCCCTTAGTTGTAGGTATAATCCCACTGCGGTGTGCAGATCGGCCAAGCTGTGGTGGCGTTTTATTGTCAATTTCATGGGTTACGACTAGTTTTTTTATAATTTGTTAAAAACAAAAAAAGGCCTGCCGTGAACGACAGACCTTTAATTTCTTTTGTGTACAAATACAAGTAGGGTCATATCATTTCATCAGCATTTTGCTTAATGAATGACGCCACCAAAATTGATTTACTTGTTGTACCATGCCGCAAAAATAGAATTATTTTCATTCAGAACAAGCATTTTGATTTTTTTATGTCTTTGTGTGTTGACATGACGTCAAATAAAACTTTTTCAGAGGAGATATGCTAGTGATCCGCCAAACCAATCAGAAGGAAAAGACAAATATCTCTCTCCCCAAAAAACTAATTTCAAAAACACCCACTCACTATAGCCTATGTTTGCCACGTAAGTTTAGGATTTTTTTTTTATTCTGCGGAAGAAGATCATAGTGCTTAACCACGCAAAGACAGCTGATTAAGTAGTTATAACCTACTTATTTTAAAACGATTGCGAAAAAATTATTTAGATTGTTTCTAATATACCCTCCTTAGATTTAATATTCTTGGTTTTGTTTGGTAAAATAAACCGAAAAGCCGTAATTTTGCCTTGTTAGGAAATTAACAATGTTATTAAGTAACAGGCATAATTTATATAAATCATTTAAAAAGCCAAACGATGAATTTAGAAAAAATCATGAATGACCTGGAAAAAAAACACCCAGGTGAAAAAGAGTATTTGCAAGCAGTACGTGAAGTATTGGAATCATTGGAAGAAGTTCTGGAACAAAATCCACAATTTGAAGCCCTTGGTATAATCGAGCGCATTGTTGAGCCAGATCGTATTCTCACTTTCAAGATTCCATGGGTTGATGATAACGGAAAAGTACAGGTTAACTTAGGTTATCGCGTTCAGTTTAACAACGCCATTGGACCTTACAAAGGTGGCATGCGTTTCCACCCTAGTGTGAACCTTAGTATCCTGAAGTTTTTAGGTTTTGAACAAACCTTCAAAAATGGTCTCACCACTTTGCCTATGGGCGGTGGAAAAGGTGGATCTGATTTTGATGGAAAAGGTAAATCAGATGGTGAGATTATGCGTTTCTGCCAGTCTTTGATGCTGGAATTGTGGCATATGATAGGACCTGAGATTGACGTTCCAGCAGGTGATATTGGCGTTGGAGGCCGTGAAATTGGCTATATGTATGGCATGTATCGCAAGCTGGCTCAGGAGAATACCGGTGTATTCACTGGCAAAGGACGCACATGGGGCGGAAGCCTTATTCGTCCAGAGGCGACCGGTTTTGGTGCTATTTATTTTATTGAAGAAATGCTAAAAGTTAAAGGAACTGACCTTAAAGGCAAAACTGTAGCTCTTTCCGGCTTTGGCAACGTGGCATGGGGTGCTGCTTTGAAAGCAACCGAACTTGGTGCTAAAGTTGTTACCATTTCAGGTCCTGATGGATACATTTATGACGCGGACGGTATTTCAGGTGAAAAAATAGATTATTTGTTAGAATTGCGTGCATCAAACCAGGATATTGTTGCTCCTTATGCACTCCAATTTCCATCAGCAAAATTCTTCCCCGGAAAAACTCCATGGGAAGTAAAATGCGATATAGCTTGTCCTTGCGCTACCCAAAACGAGTTAAATGACGAAGATGCAAAACATTTAGTTGAAAATGGAACTATGCTCGTTGCCGAAGTTTCAAACATGGGATGCAAACCTGAGGCTGTTGAGATATTTCAGAAACATAAATTATTATTTGGCCCTGGAAAAGCTGTCAATGCTGGCGGTGTAGCTACTTCAGGCCTTGAAATGTCGCAGAACTCGATGAAGTATAGCTGGACACGTGAAGAGGTAGATGCTAAACTGCACCAAATTATGAAAGATATTCATGAGCAGTGCGTTATCAATGGCAAACAAGATGCTGATTACATCAACTACGTAAGAGGTGCTAACATTGCAGGATTCATGAAAGTAGCTAACGCTATGATGGATCAGGGCGTTGTTTAATGGCACGCTTTTTAATCAAGAGAAGGTCTAAACCAAATATTCCCTGGCCGTTGCATTTGCAGCGGCCTTTTTTTTGTGCTGTGAAATAAAAGACCTATCTGAAAAAGCGCTGTGTGAAAGAGGAAATAATATAGCTTCTGCCTGACATATAAAAATGCGTTGAGACTTCTGATTTATAGCCGGTTAAACATACTTTTATTCTGCTATTAAACAATAAAGAACATTTTTCACTGGCTTTTTAAATGACGAACTAGCAGAAAAAAGTAACTTATAGGCCTAAAACAGTAAACAGAAAGTGAGCCAATCGACAGTAGATTTAGAGACAAATAATCCAATTTAACCCAAAAGGCTGAAGCAGATGGATAAAAAAGAAACCATACAATTATTTGAAGATAAGCAGGTGCGGACTGTTTGGGATGAAAAAGAGGAAAAGTGGTTTTTCTCCATCATTGATGCTATTGAAATTCTAACCGACAGTCCAAGACCAAGGAAATATTGGAACGCATTAAAAACAAAACTTAAAGCAGAAGGAAGTGAACTGTCCCATAGATTGGGACGTTTGAAAATGCTTGCTGACGATGGCAAAATGCGTATGACCGATGTAGCCGATACCGAGCAATTGTTCCGTCTTATTCAATCTATCCCATCGCCTAAGGCAGAGCCTTTTAAACTATGGCTGGCACAAGTAGCCAACGAACGTTTAGACGAAATGCAAGATCCTGAACTAAGTATTTACAGAGCCTTAAAGCAGTATCCAAAATTGGGCTATTCGGAAAAGTAGAAAAATCAACGCCTCAAAAGTTTAGAAATACGTAAAGAACTCACCAATGAATGGAATAATAGAAGTTTGGAAGAAGGGTAGCAATTTGCAACACTTACGGTTAAATTTACCAAAGACTGGACGGTCAAAACCACCAAAGAATACAAAGTTTTCAAAGGTTTGAAAAAGGAAAACCTGCGTGACAATATGACCAATACCGAGCTGATATTGAGTATGTTGGCAGAAGCTTCTACCAAAGATATTTCGATAGCAATGCAGCCTAATGATTTTGAGGAAAGTAAAAAAGTTGCCCGTCAAGGTGGCCATGTTGCCAATGTAGCACGAAAAGAATTGGAATAAAAAACAGGAAAAAAAGTAGTTAGTCAGCTGAACGCTAAAAAAGTATTGCGAAGTAAGGACTCAACTAAAGAATTGGATAATGAGTAAATGGATTAGTTGGCTAATAATCAATATGATAAAATGGATGAAAAAGTGGTTTGTGCAACTTTTGCATACACCACCCAACATGGTGCTATTGAAGGCAAAACCCAGGAAAAAGAGGTCAAATATTAAAACCTAGCTGCCATTGAGGCGGTGGGCTACCGGGTAAATGCCGATTGGCTAATTTAAAAAACCGAAACAAACAAACAATAAAGGCAGTCTAGACGGATTTGAGATTTTACTTCCGCTTTTAATTGTAAATTTGCCCACTTCAAAAAAGCTATTTTTAAACCATGAATTTTTTAAATCCAAACATGCTGTACGGACTTTTTGCACTGGCGATTCCTATCGTGGTGCATCTGTTTAATTTCCGGCGGCATAAGTTGGTTTATTTTAGCGATACCTCGCTGCTGCAAAACCTAAAACAGGAAACCGCACGTACGAACAGACTTAAGCATCTGCTGGTTTTATTGCTGCGATTGCTGGCTATCACGGCTTTGGTTTTGGCTTTTGCACGCCCTTATTTTCCTGATGAAACACTTTTACAGCAGCCCGAAAACGAAATCGTGCTGCTTTACATAGATAATTCGGTGAGCATGCAAATGGCTGGTGCTGAGGGTGCTTTGCTGGATGATGCCCGAAAAGCTGCGCTTGAAATCATTGATTTCTACGGCCCTGAGAAACGTTTTGCCTTGCTCAGTAACAACTTTTCTCCTCGTCAGGAACGCCCCATGAACCGCGACGAAGCAAGGCAACAGCTCTCTTTTATTTCGGCAGATGCACCGCCGGTTCAAGCCAGTGAAATTCTGGAAAGAGCAAAAAGTATTGCCTCCAAATTCAATCAGGAGAAAAGCAGTTTGTTTCTGCTTTCTGATTTCCAAAAATCGGCCTTTGATGACTTAAAACCTACTACAGACAGCAGCCTGATGCTTTATCTGTTGCCGTTCAGCGCGACAACCAAAGCCAATGTTTACATTGATACCGCTTGGTTAGAAAGTCCTGTGGTACAGGTTGATATGCCGATCACATTGAATGTCAGGCTTAAGAATGAAGCCGACGAAACCTTAAAAGGACTGGCACTTAGGCTCGAATCTGAAAACAAAACGCTGGCCGTTGCCAATGCCGATATCGAAGCCTGGAGCGAGCGTTTGTTACAACTCAGCTTTGTTCCCGAAAATAGCGGAAATTTCATGGCACAGCTCAGTATTTCTGATTATCCTATCGTTTTCGACGACACCTATTATATCAACCTCAAAGTGGCTTCGCGCATCAAAGTACTGGAGCTGTTTGAGGAAAACCCCAACGAATCTCTATCCTTGCTTTTTAGGGAAGACACCCTTTTTAACCTTGATCAGCGCAATATTTTTCAGTTTGATATTCAGTCGCTTTCACAGTATAACCTGGTTGTTGCGCCTTATTCAATCGCTTTGAGCGACGGATTAGAAGCTGCTTTACTGGATTATGCAGAATCAGGTGGCGCTTTGTTATTACAAGCGCCACAGCAACAAAAGCCGGCAACAGAAAGCCTAAGTCGGGAGCTGCAAATATCAATCAGTCTGCTTACTGACACGGCATCAACACGTATTAACAGTATGATGACAGCACATCCCTTTTTTGAGGATGTGTTTTCTAAAGTACCCGAAAATGCTGACTTACCGAAAGTAAATCGGCACTACAATTTGCACAGCAATGCTTCAGCTGCTGTGCTGATTCAGTTGCTAAATGGTAATTCCTTTTTAACTTTTCAGGAAGTAGGACAGGGATCTATTTTCCATTTGGCTGCTAACATGGACGAACAATGGTCGGGACTTACAACGAGTAATCTTTTTGCACCTTTGGTAATCCGAATGGCCTTTTGGGGTGATACACGAAATCGTTTGGCTTATGAAATCGGCCTGGACAGACTGGTTTTACTTAAATTTGAGCAACTAAATTCGGATGCGGTTTTAACCGTGAAGGCCTTGGATAGAGCCTTTACCTTTATTCCCGGTCTGGAAAACCGCGGACAGCAGTTGTTGCTGGATATGGCTGATCAGCTTCCACAGCCTGGCTTCTATGGCATTTACAGTGCTGACAGCCTCGTAAGCCTAATGGCTTGGAACGAAAGCCGCAAGGAATCTGTGATGCGATTTTTTACAGAAGATGAAGTCAAAACGCTGTTCAGTGAAAAAGGTTTCGGTCTTGTAAAAACACTGAACGCAAGTCGATCGACAAGTTTTGGTAGCTTATCTGCTGAATTGCAGAAAGCTAACACCTGGTGGTGGTTTATTCTGGCGGCGCTCTTGTTCTTATTGGCAGAATCTGTAATTTTACGCCTTTGGAAAAGTTATTCTACAAAACAAAAAAATACATAGCAACATTTGAAAAGAGAAGCAGGAAAGGACAGTAAGTAAAAGATGAGTGAATTGGATGATTTAACGCCTCAGAGGGGCGGAAAAGAGAATTCAGATGGAAGCGAAATTCAGCGCACTATACAGCTCTCCGGTATGTACGAAAGCTGGTTTTTGGATTATGCCTCTTATGTGATTTTGGAGCGTGCCGTGCCGGATATCAACGATGGCTTAAAGCCTGTTCAGCGGCGCATTATGCACGCCATGAAAAATCTTGACGACGGTCGCTACAACAAAGTGGCGAATATTATCGGTCATACCATGCAATATCATCCGCATGGCGATGCTTCTATCGGCGATGCCCTGGTGCAGCTTGGACAGAAGGAATTGATGATAGATATGCAAGGAAACTGGGGAAACACCCTCACCGGAGATAGTGCTGCCGCAGCACGTTATATCGAAGCACGACTGACAAAATTTGCCAGTGAAGTGGTTTTCAATGCAAAAACTACCGACTGGAAATTGTCCTACGACGGACGTAACAAAGAACCTGTTGATTTGCCCATAAAATTCCCGCTTTTACTAGCACAGGGCGTGGAAGGGATTGCAGTAGGGCTGGCTTCTAAAATTTTGCCGCACAACTTTAACGAGCTGATAGACGCCTCAATAAAATGCCTAAAAAATGAAGAGTTTGAGTTGCTACCCGACTTTCTGACAGGTGGACTGGCAGATTGCTCCAGATACAATGAAGGCCTGCGTGGAGGTAAAGTGAGACTGCGGGCAAAAATTAGTCAGATTGATCGTAAAACGCTGGTGATAAATGAAATACCTTTCGCAACTACTACCAGCAGTTTGATTGATAGTATTATCGCAGCCAATGATAAAGGCAAGATAAAAGTCAAAAAAATTGACGATAATACTGCCGAAAAAGTTGAAATAGTAATTAACCTGGCTTCGGGTGTTTCGCCTGATCAAACCATTGATGCCCTTTATGCTTTTACCCAGTGTGAGGTGTCTATTTCGCCCAACTCCTGCCTGATTGTTGATGGAAAACCGGCTTTCTGGAGTGTACATAAAATACTGGAATACAACACCAATCGCACACTCGAACTGCTTAGGCAGGAATTGCAGATCAGATTAGAGGAACTTGAAAACGACTGGCATCATTCTTCTCTGGAGAAGATATTTATTGAAAATCGTATTTACCGAGATATCGAGCAGTCGGAAACCTGGGATGAGGTGATTATGGCCATCGACGAGGGCCTTAAGCCTTTTGTTGAAAATTTGCGTGCGCCAGTAACTACTGACGATATCGCACGTTTGACAGAAATTAAAATCAAGCGTATCTCCAAATACAATACTTTCAAGGCTGACGAACATATCCGACTGGTAGAGGAGGAGATGCAAGAAGTGAACAACCACCTTGAACATATGGTGGATTACACCATCAATTTCTTCCGTCAGATCAAAAAGAAATATGGTGCAGGCCGCGAACGCAAAACCGAACTCCGCAGCTTTGATACCATTGAAGCCGCTGCTGTTGCCGCGAACAACGAAAAGTTGTACGTAAATCGCGTGGAAGGTTTTGCCGGAACATCGCTCAAAAAAGATGAATTCGTTTGTGATTGCAGCGACCTGGATGACATCATTGTATTTCGCGAAAACGGTACTTTTATCGTTACAAAAGTAACATCCAAAAGTTTCGTTGGTGAAAACATTATCCATATCGATGTTTTTAGAAAAAACGACGAACGTACTATTTATAACCTGGTTTATCGCGATGGCAAAAAAGGACCCTGGCTCATCAAACGTTTTGCTGTGCTTGGTGTTACGCGTGATAAGGAATACGACCTAACCGCCGGTAAACCAGATTCTAAGGTGATTTATTTTACTGTCAACCCCAATGGCGAGGCCGAAACAATAAAGGTGCTCTTGCGTCCAAAACCTAAATTAAAAAAGACCTCTTTTGAGTTTGATTTTGCTGATTTGGCTATCAAAAACCGCAATGCCAAAGGGAATATCCTCACCAAACATGCCGTAAAACAAATCACACAGCGTGATGAGGGAGTGAGCACCTTGGGCGCGCGCGATATATGGTATGACGAAAGTATCAAACGACTCAACAGCGACGAGCGCGGCAGGTACCTGGGAGCCTTTTCCGGTGATGATAAGCTGTTTCAACTATTTGAAAACGGAGAGTTTAAGCTTAGCGGCTATGAGCTTTCGACGCATTTTGATGAGGACCTGAAGCTGCTGCGAAAGTTTGATCCCGATGAAGTTCTTTCAACCGTTTATGTGGAAGGCGAAACACAAAAAATTTATGTGAAACGCTTTCAGATCGAGAACGATATCGCTCTTAATAAACGTTACAGCAGCATTGGTGATCATCCCGAATCTGTCTTCAAACAGTTAGTTTTAGATGCGTATCCGATGTTAAAGCTTGCATTTGAGGAAAATAGTAAAGGTGTAAAACCGGAAGATGAGGAGCTGTCAGTAGCCGATTTTATTGGCGTGAAAAGCTACAAAGCCAAAGGAAAACGCCTCTCGAACAAGGAAGTCGTAAAACTGACTTTTCTTGAACCACTTACGCCGCCTGTAGAAGAAGCTGATGCGGAAAATTTAGGAGATGCTGAAACGGAAATTGAAACTCAGGAAGCAGAAAGTGAGGCAAGTAAAAAAGAAATTCTTTCAGAAGAAACGGATAAACCAGCCGAAGAAAACAAGGAGATGAAGCCCAAAAAAGCCAATGATACGCCTAAAAAACCCCTCGATCCACCAAAACAGATGGAGTTTGAGTTTTAGGGTAACTATACCTGTCTTTGAACACAAAAAAGCCGAATCATTTTTAAGTGATTCGGCTTTTTGATAGTCCGTATTCTTTATTTTAACCACTGGTCCAGCCAGTTGAAAAACCTTCTTTGCCATAAAATACCATTCTGAGGTTTCAAAACCCAGTGGTTTTCATCGGGGAAGTATAAATATTCAGCCGGAATACCTTGAAGCACTGCGGCGTTAAAAGCTTGCATGCCTTGCGAAGCTACTATCCGATAATCCAGTTCGCTATGCACAACCATGATTGGCGTGTTCCAGTTTTGCACAAATTTATGCGGTGAATTGGCATAGGACCATTTTACGACCGGGTTATCTTTGTCCCAAAACGGCCCGCCCAAATCCCAGTTTACAAACCACATTTCTTCGGTTTCAAGGTATTGCGCTTCCAGATTAAACATGCCATCGTGGGCGATAAACGCCTTAAAGCGGTTGTTGTGATGGCCAGCCAACCAAAAGATTGAAAAACCGCCATAGCTTGCACCAACTGCGCCCAGGCGATCTTCATCAACAAAGGGTTCTTTGGCCAGCGCGTCAATAGCCGACAGGTAGTCGCGCATATTTTGGCCGCCGTAGTCGCCACTGATTTGTTCATTCCATTCCTGACCAAAACCAGGTAAGCCGCGCCGGTTGGGTGCTACAATAATATAATCGTTAGCAGCCATCATCTGGAAATTCCAGCGATACGACCAAAACTGACTTACGGTGCTTTGTGGCCCGCCCTGGCAATATAGTATGGTGGGATATTTTTTGGTAGGATCGAAATCAGGTGGATAGATAACCCAGGTAAGCATTTCTTTGCCATCTGAGGTTTTAATCCAGCGCTCCTCAGTAGCTCCCATATTTAGTTGATCGAGGATATTTTTATTGATAAAACTAACTTGAACTTGCTGACCTGATGCTTCATCTACGCTGTAAATCTCGATAGGCATCGACATCGACATGCGGGTGGCAATAAGGTTATCGCCAGCGGGATAAACAGCAGTATAACTATGCTTTCCTGTTGTAAGTTTCGTGATTTTACCATCTGCTAAATGCAAGCTGTAAAGCTGATCTAAAGCATGGTAGTTACTTGTGAAATAGATTTTTGAGCCATCATCCGACCAAGCCAGTCCGCTTACATTTTGATCAAAATCTGAAGTAAGATCTGATATTTTACCAGTGGCCATATCACGTATCATCAGCCTGATTTTATCAGCCTCATAACCATCGCGCTCCATGCTTTCCCAAGCCATTTTGCTACCATCGGGAGAAAAAACTGCGGCTAAATCATAGCCCATCATACCTTCGGTGAGATTTTTAGTGATGCCGCTTTCCAAATCGTATTGAAAAATATCAGCATTGGTAGAGGTCGCATAAGCTTTGCCTTCTTTTTTACGACTTGAATAAACGATGCTTTTGCTGTCGGGCGACCAATTTATTTGCTCCGCGCCGCCAAAGGGGCGAAGTGGAGATTCCCAAGGCTCATTTTTCATGATGTCGATGGGATTTTTCAGGCTTACGCCATTATATTCTGCGACGAATACATGACTATAGGTATCTACCCATTGATCCCAATGCCGATACATTAGGTCGTGGTTAATGCGTCCGCTAGCAAGCGGCAGATCGGGGTAAATATCACTGGTTGATTGTTTTAGCTTAACCTGTGAGGTAAATAAAACTTTCTTTTGGTCGGGAGCGTATTCAAAACAGTCGAGTCCGCCTGCAAAATCAGAAACTTTTACTCTTCCTGTACCATCGGGATTCATTTCCCAAAGCTGCATGCTACCACTTTCGGAAGATAAAAAACCGATCTTTTTCCCATCGGGCCGCCAGCGTGGATTGTATTCTCCCTGAGGTGTATGGGTGATTTGTTTCTGATTTCCTGTGGATAGATTCAGCACATATAAGCCCGTATTACCTTTGTTTTGCTCAATACTATAGTAAGTTACACTGAAAAGTACTTTGGTCTTGTCAGGCGAAACGGCTACCTCGCCTATACGTCCCAAGGCCCATAACACTTCCGCATTGAGGCGGTCAGATTCCAGTTTAATTTCCTTTTCGCCAATGGTTTCGCTCATTGGTTTTTTGTTTTCGTTCATCTGCATATCGCAGCCTGTGTGGAATAGCAAAAAACTAAGCATAAATAAGTATAAACAAGCTTTCTTCATGGGTATAGATTTTAAAATTGGCTATAAAATTACGAGAATTTTAGGCGCGAAGGCTGTATTTGGTTGTAAAGTTTCATTTAACTAATTTTCTACAGCAGAATTGGATGGCAGTTTACATCATTTTAGATAGGAATGGTCTTTTATGATTTTCTAATTCAACGTTTTGAAGTCCTGTTGGACGTTCAAAAGTCAGCCGAAGCCTCTTGATTAGCCCGGGCCTTTAGGCCGATGGTTTATGCATCGCATGGCGAATTGGGCTTTAGCCCATGACTCTTCGATTGATAAATTCCAATTGACGTTTTAATGTCCTGTCTTAAAGTCAATAAAACTTGCTTCAACTTTTCACCTTCCCAATCCTTCCACCACTCCATGTCTTCCCCCATCACTCCAATCCCTAGTCATTCCCGCAAAAAAACCATGAAAAATGAAGGCTAAGCCTTATTCCGAAACTTCAAAAACCCGTGGAAATCCTGAAAGGAAAAACTTATTCTGATTTTCGGATTGTAACCAGCTATTATTTGGCTTGCCATCCAATATAAAATAACCTTGAATACTTCCCATAAAGCCATTTGTAAACCAATTTCCGTCCTTCGGATCCTGACTGTTTGGTATCCAAGCTACTATGTATTTCTTATTTGAGTTTTCATGGGTAAACTGATAGGCAACTAGCTCATCGGATTCGATAAGTACGGCAGAAAAGTAATAATCACCCAAAATTTCAAGTGCGTCTTTAAAAGCGAAATACGAAGCTTTTGGTTCAAAATTATGCGTAGCAGAAAGTGTTAAACCAGCGCGACTATGCAGGTGTGAATCCGTGGCTTCGTTGGCGTAGAAATACCAATACGCCCTTTCGGCGCCTTGCCGCAGTAAATAAAAAGTTGCGCGCAAACCCCAAGCCGCCTGCTGCGCCTCGCTTACGCATTCGCTGTGGAGACAGGGCTCTTGAGCGTTATTTCCATCGTAGCCAAACTCGGTAACCCAAACAGCTTTCTCTTTGGCGTTTTCATTTCTATAACGGATAGTATTCCTGATTCCATGAATTTCCGAACGCGGATCTTCCGGTGGCACACTAATTCTATATCCCTTACTATCAATAGTATGTGAATAAAAATGGACGTTGAGTTTATCTACTTTTTTTAACATTTCTGTGGAGACAAAATCGGGAAGAAAATTTTGCTGATCATTAAAAGCGCTCGATTTATAACTGTTTTGGAATGCTGCCGGTAAGATTTTCGCTTTAGAGCTATTGGCTTTGAGACCACTTGCCATATTTTCGCCAAGGATTCGATAGAACTCCGGTGGATAATCCCAGGGCTCATTACCAACTTCAACGGCTTCAGCAAGATTTTTTTGTCCAAGAAATCGACCTAATTCTGCTCCTATATTATAGGCATTCTCTGCCGGATTTGTCCAAAGGCTGACAGGAATGTTTTCATTTTTGAACATTAAAGTAGTGGTGATATCAAATCCTTTTTGTTTTAAAAAACCATATTCCCTTTCCCAATTTAGCCACCAGTTTGCCGCAGTGCCTTGTCCAAGAAGCATTTGGTTGTAATTAGCAGAGATGCCGGGCGCTTTGATATCCCAAAGCAGGTTGTGATAAATCCGAAGTTTCTTAAAAGTATTTTGGTATTGTTGCCAGCCCTTTCCGTTCTGAATCTGGTCGCTGTAAACATGCTGCCCCCAGCCCCAAACCATGTTTAAACCCAAACGCTGATTCAGCGGTTGTTTTATAACCGTGAAATCAGCAGGCGGACCATACGGACCAAATTCATCAAAAAGTTTGAGTTCCCACAAGGCAGCCTTGCCATATTCCTGCCAGCCCAAAATATAATTTACTCGCACAAAACGCGTGTTTATAGGTTTTTCCAGAACCGTTGGCAATAACTGAATGGCTTCAGCATTTAGCTCGTTAACTGTTTTCCATTCGTTGCCATTATTAGAAAACTGGAGGTTTATTGCCTGAATATTTCCTTCGTTAAAATGCCGGCTATAGCATTGGCCAATGCGTTTTTGAGTGCCTAAATCTATAGTAAAGTTAACTTCTGGTGGTGTAGATAATGCAGCCAGTTCGAAAAGTTGAAAAGAGCTGGCTGCGCTTACAGAAATGCTTTCAATGGCGATCGGCTTGTTTGGTGTAATGGCCTTTAGCTGGTAGGAGTCTTCACGCTTTAAATCAATGCTTTGCATGCTTTTATCTGCGTAAGTAATCCGTAATTTCAAATTGTTTTCTATGGCTGCTTTTATAGAAATATAGTGTAGAAGCAAAGGTCTTTTAAGTTGAATTGAAAAAGTTGCTTTTGTGCGATCAGCTGCTGTTTTTATTAAAACCGCAGTATTCAAATCACCATCAAAGATTTTATTTATTTCAGAAATAGGTCTGTTTGGCGCGGTGTTGATAAACACATTCATCGTTTGATCTGCGATGTATTTATCGGGCAGCGGATTTTCTGATTCCCAATAGGTATGTAGCTTGCCGTCAATAGCAAAATGCGGGTTGTTGCCTTTGGGTTCTGTAATTATGGCTTGTTTGGTGTAAGAGTCAATCAACCCATTTTTTTCAACGGTTTGACTGTGGCTAAAGCTTGAAATCAACAGAAAAATAAAAGTTAACTTACTCATTTGCTATTTTTAAGTTTGACAAAGCTATGCAATAATCAGTTTGAAGGATGATTTCGGGAATTATCAAAAATAGAAGGGCATAAAAAAAGGTTGCCTTTTGATGGACAACCTTCGTAGTAGCGAGACCGAGAATTGAACTCGGGACCTCCGGGTTATGAATCCGACGCTCTAACCAACTGAGCTACCTCGCCGTGTTTTTAGAGGTGCAAAAGTACAAAATCTTTGAAGTTCAGCAAGGGTTTGGAAAAACTTTTTGGCAGAATGCCTGAAAACGCTCAAAACCATACTTATGCAATTAACTGAATGTGCAAAGAACCTAGGAGTTAACTGCTATTTTGGGATCAATTGATAAAGATTTAACAGTAAATAAAAATATTTAAGACTTTTTCACACTTTTTCCGGTTAAAAACTTTAATTTTGTGGACTATAATCGAGTTTACACACAAAAAAACTTCAGTCATGAGAAAGTTCGTATTTCTATTAGGCATTTTATTTGCCTTCACAACTATTTCAGCACAACAAGATACCGACAAAAAGCCGGTGAACGGGCCGGAGATTACCTTTGATGAAACCGTCTATGAATATGGTGAGATAACACTTCATGGTGATGGAACCCATGAATTTGAGTTCACCAATACGGGTAATGAGCCATTGATCCTATCACGTCCACGTTCTTCCTGCGGTTGCACAGTTCCTACTTGGCCTAAACAACCGATTTTACCCGGTGAAAAAGAGAAAATAAAAGTTACTTACAACACCAACAGAGCTGGTGCATTTAATAAATCCGTAACGATTATGTCTAATGCCAGTAGTAACAGCACTGTTGTATTGCGTATCAAAGGCACGGTAGTAAATGAGCCCGAAGAAGCTTTGCCTTCTAAACAGGCTGAAAATACGGGTGCACCAATAAATAAGTAAAGCTTCAAGCTTGTTTTTAGAAATATTCCCCGGTTGTTTGACCGGGTTTTTTTTATTAAATAAAAACCAGATTATATGCCTAAAATCTCCATTAAAGGTAGGCAAATGCCAGAATCGCCTATCAGAAAATTAGTTCCGTATGCCGAAGCGGCTAAAAAACGCGGAATGAAGGTTTTTCACCTCAATATCGGCCAGCCTGATATTCATACGCCTGAGGTAGCTCTTCAAGCCGTTCGCAATTTCGATCTTAAAGTGGTTGAATACAGCCACTCTGCCGGAATGCTTTCGTATCGTGAAAAACTCGCGAAATATTATGAAAAGCATGACATCCATATCACCGCAGAGGAAATTATCATTGGAGCAGGTGCTTCCGAAGCTTTGCTTTTTGCTTTCCAATCTATTATGGATCCGGGTGATGAAGTAATTATTCCCGAACCATTTTATGCCAATTACAATGGCTTTGCTACCAATGCCGGCATTAATGTGAAGCCTATTTTTTCATCCATTGAAACTGGTTTTGCACTACCGCCTATCGCTGATTTTGAAAAAGTCATTGGCCCAAAAACGAAAGCAATTTTGGTGTGTAACCCCAACAATCCAACTGGATATCTTTACAATAAGGAGGAGTTAGAAACCCTGAGACAGTTGGTTATCAAACATGATCTCTACCTGATTGCCGACGAGGTTTATCGCGAGTTTTGCTATGATGGCTATGAGCATTTTTCATGCATGCACCTCGAAGGAATTGATGATAATGTTATTCTGATTGACTCAGTATCAAAACGCTATAGCGCTTGTGGCATGCGGGTTGGCTGCATGATTTCTAAAAATAAAGAGGTGATGGCTACCGCATTAAAGTTTGCGCAAGCCCGCCTCAGCCCACCAACGTTCGGACAAGTAGCCGCAGAAGCTGCGATTGGAACACCTGATAGTTATTTTGTGGAAGTTGTAGAAGAGTACTTAAACCGTAGGAATACGGTTGTTGAAGCAATTAACAAAATAAAAGGAGCTTATTGTCCCACACCAAAAGGTGCTTTTTATGTAGTAGCTAAACTGCCCATCGATGATTCTGATAAGTTTTGCAGATGGCTGCTCGAAGATTTCAACTTCGAAGGCCAAACTGTGATGATGGCACCTGCCAGCGGATTTTATTCAACGCCAGGACGCGGAAAAGACGAGGTTAGAATTAGCTATGTACTTAAAGTAGAAGATCTTAAACAGTCAATGAAGGTGTTGGAAGAAGCATTGAAAGTATATCCCGGAAAAACGGTATAGTTTTTTTTACAAAGGCTATTTAAAATCAGGATAAAGTAAATATTTTATCCTGATTTTTTTATATAGTTCCAGTTCGGCTGCCCAGCTTGCTCTGATTTCTTCAGCACTTAATCCGGCTTCAATTTGCTTGCGAAGTGTTGAGTTTCCGGCCAGTTTATCAAAGTAATTGTTGAAGAACTTGGTTTTTTCAGGAAAATTTTGATAAGCCTCAATAATCCATTCTAGGTTTAAGCGGTAAGGGTGTTGTTCATTAAAATTGTCAGCGAAAGGCCTCAGGTCTTTGCCAAAACACAATTCGCCCTCAAGCTTGGGTTTTGAAGCGCCGGTAGTTTTTTTAGGAGTAAAAGAAAAAGAAAAGCCTGACAAAGCAGGATGGCCAAAAACTTGAAAAGGAAAATCAGTCCCTCTGCCAATGCTGATTGCTGTTCCTTCGAAAAAGCAAAGTGACGGATATAAAAGTACCGCTTGATAGTTTGGTAGGTTAGGTGAGGGTTTCACAGCAAGCTCGGCAATAGAGAGCCTGTCGTAATGGCCCATTTTGATCACTTCCAGCTCACATTTTAAACCATCGACAAGCCATTTTTCGCCATTTACCATCAAGGCGTATTCGCCAATGGTTAACCCATAAACTACCGGTACTTTGTGCAAACCAACAAAAGAAGTAAAGCCGTTTTCCAAAACTGGGCCGTCTACATAAAATCCGTTTGGGTTTGGCCGGTCGAGTACAATTACTTGGATTTCTTCCCGGGCGCAGGATTCCATAACATACGAAAGCGTAGAAATATAGGTGTAGAAACGTGTGCCAACATCCTGGAGATCAAATAACACCACATCTACATCTTTTAAATCATCTTTTGTCGGCATTTTATGATTGCCATAAAGTGAGATAATCGGTAATCCGGTTTTTTGGTCCTTGGAATCATCAATTAATGCTCCGGCATCCTGGTCGCCGCGGAAGCCATGTTCTGGTGTAAATATTTTAACAATGTTTATGTTGCTGCTAATCAAGGTGTCAACAAGATGTGTGTTGCCGATTAGACTTGATTGGTTGGCGACTAAAGCTATGTTTTTCCCGCTCAGTCTGTCTAAATAGAACGGTATTCTTTGAGCCGCTGAAATAGTAGTTCCTGCTGGTTTTAAAACCAGTTTTCGTTGTGCTTTTGCGGTCGAGAAGCCACAGCTTGTCAAAAGTAGGACGATTAAAACGAAGTTTATGCGCATGGCAAGCTATCTATGTTTATTTTTGTCAAATTAACGAAATAAAATGAGGCCGGAAGCATTTATCGCATCAAAAATATTTTCACTTTCTCCCGACAAGGTTTCCACGCTGGTGATGCGTATTACTTTGCTGAGTGTTACCATCGGTGTGGCTGTAATGCTTATTTCGCTGGCCATTGTCATTGGTTTTAAAAATCAAATCAGAGATAAGGTAATTGGTTTTGTGGCACCCATCCAAATTGAAAGTTTAGACCATAATGAATCTTTGCAGCAGTCAGCAATTTCGATAGACAGTGTATTGATCAGCAGTATTCTACAGATTGATGGTGTTAAAAGCATTCAGGCCGTGGCCGAAAAAGCCGGTATCATTAAAACGGAAGATCAAATTCAAGGCGTTGTGCTTAAAGGCGTAGAAGCAGCTTATAACTGGTCTTATTTTCAGTCCAAAATTATTGATGGAAGGCTGCCTGATTTACAAAATGATGAACGTTCCTTAGAAGTGCTTATCTCCAAAAGTCTTTCGGACAAACTTATGCTGAAAATAGGTGATCCTTTACGCATGTGGTTTGTGAGCGGCAACGAAAAAGCCCGCGGACGAAAATTTGTAGTTTCAGGAATTTATGAAACAGGTTTGGTCGAATTTGATGATCGCTATGTTTTTGGCGATCTAAATCAAATAAGACGGCTAAACAACTGGAATCCAAATGAAGCAGGGAGTTTAGAAGTGTTGCTGCATCAAAACGAATCAGCTACCGCTATCAATGAGTCCGTTTATTTTAGTTTGCCCGTCAACCTTACTTCTTATACTGCCATTTCATCCTATCCACATATCTTTGACTGGCTTAACTTACAGGATATGAACGTGATAATTATAATTACCCTGATGGTTATGGTTTCCGGAATCACTGTTGTTAGCTTGCTGTTGATGATGGTTATCGAACGCACTTCAATGATTGGTATTTTAAAAGCCTTGGGTGCGTCAAACGCAATGATTCGACGTTTGTTTTTGATTCATTCTGTTAAGTTGCTGATGTATGGCTTGTTGGCTGGGAATTTTTTAGGGATCGGCTTCGCAATATTTCAACAGCAAACGGGTTTTTTTAAGTTGCCTGCCGAATCATACTACCTTTCAACGGTACCCATTGATTTACAACTGAGTAGTGTTTTGTTGGTGAATTTAGGTGCTGGAATGATTTGGTTTTTGATGCTGCTGATACCTTCATTTATAATAAATGGCATTAAGCCGGCCAGTGCAATAAAATTTTCTTAAAATAATGTGGCGTTATTGCAATAAAAACTTTACTTTCATTGCGTCAAATTTAGAATATTTTGAAGAATGAAAAATAATGAAATTGTTATATTGCCACTCAAAGGTTTAGGAAATCTTAGTTTTGGACAAACGATAGATCAGATTACACAGGAGCTTGGCGAAGCAGATGAGCTGGAACAGCTTGAAGAGCCCGACTTTGAATCGGTAGTGCTGAATTATCATTCCGACCAGTTTTCTTTATTTTTTGAAGGTTTAGGGATATCACATCTGGCTTATATCCAAACACAAAATAAGGATGCAATGCTTTATGGCGCTGAAGTTTTTAAATTAAGCAAAAAAGAGATTGTCGCTTTAATGGCCAACAATGGATTTACAAAGACGGATTCTGATAAGGAAGAAGGGGAGGAGCGGCTGACTTTTGAGGAGGCAATGGTTGATTTCTTCTTTGAAAAAGAAAAGCTTATTGCAATAAATTGGGGTGTACTCTTAGATCCTGAGGGTAATATTGAAGCGCTTTAAGCTCATGCTTTTGACCGTGGATGAAAACTCATAATGGTATCTCGCAGGTATTCTCTGTCAAGATGTGTGTATATTTCAGTGGTAGAAACACTTGCATGACCAAGCATTTGCTGTACAGCAATTAAATCTGCGCCACCTTCGAGCAGATGTGTGGCAAAACTATGTCTGAAAGTGTGTGGGCTTACATTCTTGGTGATTTCGGCTTTTTCAGCAGTTTGTTTTACAATCTTGAAAACAAGATGTCGGCTGATTTTTTTTCCATTTCTATTCAAGAAAAGCAGGTCTTTATTAGCCATCACAACGCCTTGCAACGACCTGATTTCATCTGTATAAATCCGAATAGACTTTAGGGTGGGCTTGCCCACCGGAACCAGTCGTTCTTTATCTCCTTTTCCTCTTATCCTCAAAAATCCGTCTTTTCGATATATCTGACTGACCTTTAGGTTTATAAGTTCAGAAACACGTAATCCGCAGGCATACAAGAGCTCAATCATTGTTTTGTTACGCCGGCCAATTGGTTCGCTGAGGTCGATTGTATCCAGCATCTTTTTAATCTCTTCATAAGTAAGCACTTCCGGAAGTTTGCGGCTGGTTTCGGGATTTGTAATAAGCCTGGCGGGATTACTTTCCATCAGAGATTCCTCTTGCATGAAACGAAAAAAAGAGCGGATTCCTGAAAGAATTCGGGTTTGAGATGATGCACGCAGTCCCAGTTCAAAAAGATAGTCTAAAAACTGCTCAATTTCTTTATGTGTAACCTGATCGAAGCTCAATTCTAGTTCACGCATCTCTATGAATTGGTTAAAAAGCATAATATCATGAACATAAGCTTCAACGCTATTTTCAGATAGCGAAAGCTCAAGCTTTAAATACTCGCGAAAAGCTTTGATCAAATCAATCCTAAAACTCATTCGTTACAGTTTATGTTAAAAAAAATCCCGACCAAAGCCGGGATTCTCATGCTATTTAGTGCTATAATAGCAACGCTTTGGTGATGCTATTAAGTCTTCGTCTTTCAGTTTTTTAAGGAACTTATCGACTTCCTTTTTCTCGAGTTGAGCCAAGTCGGCTATCTCACCAGATTTCAGCGGTTTTCCAGCTGCTTTCATGGTGGTGAGAATGAGTTCTTTTGTTTCCATAAGTGGCTCTTTAATCTTCGAGACCGTGCACCACCAAGCCTGAACGTAATTTAGGTTCAAACCAGGTAGTTTTTGGCGGCATAATATTGCCTGAATCAGCGATATTTATCAACTGCTTCATGCTTACCGGGAAGAGTGCGAAAGCTACTTCCATCTCGCCACTGTCAACACGTTTGCTCAGTTCTTCCAAGCCCCTTATTCCACCTACAAAATCAATGCGGTTTGAGCGTCTGAGATCTTTGATATCCAACAGTGGTTCGAGTACTTCATTGGTAAGAATTGTGACATCCAAAACGCCGATAGGATCGTTGTCATTATAAAACCCTTCGCGTGCATGTAAAGCATACCATTCTCCACCTAAATACATAGAGAAAACATGTAGGCTTTCGGGTTTGTAAATAGCTTTTCCTTTATTTTTTATAACAAAAGCTTTTTCCAGCTTTTGCAGGAATTCAGCTTTGCTCATGCCGTTTAAATCCTTTACAACCCGGTTGTAATCAATAATAGTGAGCTGGTCATCCGGGAAGTGAACAGCCAGGAAGAAGTTATATTCTTCGTCACCTTTATGGTTTGGGTTATTATTCTTTTTTTCATTACCTACCAAGGCAGCAGCAGCAGTACGATGGTGGCCATCAGCAACATAAGTAGCAGGAAGCTCTGCGAATAAAGCAATTAATTTTTCAATAATAGCTTTTTCGCTAATTACCCAAAAATGATGTCCAAAACCGTCGTCAGCCGTAAAATCATAAGTAGCTTTATTGTTGGCAACAAAGTCAGCTATGATAGCATCAATTTCTTTTTTAGCTGGATACGAAAAGAAAACAGGTTCCATATTGGCGTTGGTGGCACGCACATGTTTCATGCGGTCTTCTTCCTTATCTGGTCTGGTTAGCTCATGCTTTTTGATCACATTGTTCATATAGTCTTCAACGCCTGCGCAACCCACAAGACCATACTGGGTTTTGCCATTCATAGTTTGTGCATAGATATAAAGGTATTCCGCCTCATCCTGCACCAACCATCCTTTTTTACGAAACTCCGCCAAGTTAGAAGTAGCTTTCTGATAAACCTCTTCACTGTATAGGTCTGTGCCTTCAGCCAGGTCAATTTCTGGTTTTATGATATGCAACAAGCTATGTGGATTATTTGCTGCTTCTTCGCGTGCCTCTTCCGAGTTTAAAACGTCGTATGGACGCGATGCCAGTGCTTTTACAATCTCGGTGGGTGGACGCCATCCTTTAAAAGCTTTTAGTATTGCCATAGTTTTCTGATTAAATATTAATAATTGTTGTTAAAATTCTTTGAGGGATAAACATCTTCTTCAGCTTCTTCCTGATGGGTGTTTTTTTGCAGCGATGTGATAAGTGCTCCCAACATTTTCGTCATTTCCATGAGCTGATTTCGAGATTCATCTTCGGCTTTGTCTGAAATTATATTTTCCCGATGCAACAAACTGGTATAAACCAAACATGCACGTATAGCGCTTTTGGATTGTTTCAGGTGCGATACAAATTGCGCCTTATTACGGGCAGATCCTTCTGCAATATTGAGTGCTATTTCTTGGGCGCTTTTATTAAAACCCTGTGCCAAACCAGCGTTTTCGAGAAGCACATAATCGTTTAAAGCAGCTTTTACCCAAAGCACGTAATCCAATGCTTTGTGATAAATACGCAGGTCTTCAAATCGAAAAAATGTAGGTGGTTTTGTGTTTTGTTGGTTCATGATGAGTAGGTATAGGAGTGGGAGGTATTCCCGAAGTGGTTCTTCACGTGGCCACTTCGGGATGTACCTTTTTTATACAATCTATTAGTTTACTTTTAGTTTACTTTGAAGCTGGTATCTCCCTTCTCGATGAAAGCGATAATTTGATTCGCGGCAGCAATACCGGCATTTATATTCGCTTCGGAAGTTTGAGCACCCATTTTTTTAGGTGTGAAGAAAACCTGCGCTCCCATCTCTTTCAATTCAGCCGCATTATCCGGGGCAATGTCAGAAACATATTTGAAGTCTTTTCTCTCGCTAAGCATTTGTTTCAGGCCGGCTTCGTCAATAACCTCTTTGCGAGCTGTGTTTACCAGCATGGCGTTAGCAGGCATTTTAGACAGCAAGGCGTAGTTGATCGATTTCTTGTTTCTGTCGTAGGCCGGGATATTTAATGAAAGAAAATTACTCTGGCTGTAGAGGGCTTCAACAGTATCAACCACTTCAACACCGTCTTTCCTAATGTCGTCGGGGTTTTTAGAGGGTGCGTAAGTTACCGCTTTCATGCCAAAGCCTTTGGCGATCCTGGCCACGTTTTTGCTCACATGTCCATAGCCATGAATACCGATTGTTTTATCTTTTAACTCCGTTCCGGAACTACCGTTGAATTGATTTCTGGCTACATAAACCATCATTCCAAGTGCCAACTCTGCAACAGCATTGCTGTTTTGTCCGGGAGTGTTCATTACTACCACGCCTTTAGCCGTGGCGGCCTCTAAATCTACGTTATCATATCCTGCACCGGCACGAACAATGATTTTCAGTTTTTCGGCACTGTCTATTACAGCTTTGTTGGCTTTGTCGCTTCTAATGATAATAGCGTCAGCATCTTTTGCTGCATCAACAAAATCCTGATGTTCAGTATATTTTTCAAGAAATACGGCTTGATAACCTGCTGCTTCAATAATTCCTTTTATTTTGTCAGCCGCCACCTTAGCAAAAGGTTTATCTGTGGCAATCAATACTTTTGTCATAACATTAAGTTTTTTGTTTGTATAAAAAGTAACTCAGGTTGAGATGTTCAGAGCTACTGAAATTACTAACTTGTTAAAAAAGTTTTGGCTGCATTAATGGTAAGATGCAGCCAAAACAGTTAAAATATTAAAATATTAAGCTTGTTTCTCGAATTCCTGCATCACCTCAATAAATGCTTTCACACTTTCGATTGGCATTGCATTGTAGATGGATGCTCTGAAACCACCTGCATCGCGGTGACCTTTTATCCCTATCATGCCTTTAGCAGTTGCAAAATCGATGAACGCTTTTTCTTTGTCTTCAAAACCATCATTCATTACAAAGCAAACGTTCATACGTGAGCGATCTTTGGGATTTGGAACATTGCTCTTAAACATTTTGTTGCGGTCAATCTCCTTATAAAGGATCTCAGCTTTTTCTATGTTGAGTTTTTCCATAACAGCCAATCCGCCTTTTTCTTTCAGCCATTTTAATGTCTGTAATGCAGCAAAAATAGGTACTACAGGGGGTGTGTTGAACATCGACTCTTTATCGATATGGGTTTTATAGTTCAACATGCTCGGTATCTGGCGCTCTACTTTACCAAGAATATCATTCTTTATGATTACGAAAGTAACACCGGCAGGAGCCAGATTTTTCTGCGCACCGCCATAAATCACAGCGTATTTTTTAACATCGATAGGACGGCTGAAAATATCTGATGACATATCGGCTATCAATGGCACTGGAGAATCCAAGTCTTCCAAGATTTCTGTTCCGTAAATCGTGTTGTTGGTAGTGATGTGGAAATAGTCTACATCGGTAGGAATTTTATAATCCCTGGGGATATAACTGAAATTTTTGTCTTCTGAGCTGGCTACTACATTAACTTCGCCAAACATTTTAGCTTCTTTGATAGCTTTTTTCGACCATACGCCCGTGTTTAGATAGGCGGCTTTTTTGTTGAAAAGGTTGAAAGGAATCATAGCAAATTGTAGACTGGCTCCACCACCAAGGAATAAGACTGAGTAGTCTTCAGGGATGTTTAGCAACTCTCTGAACAAGGTTTGTGCTTCCTCTACTACTGCGATAAACTGCTTGCTGCGGTGAGAAATTTCCATAAGCGATAGTCCCATATCTGCAAATTCATGAATGGCTTTTGCAGTGTTGTCAATGGTGTACTGCGGCAGGATGGATGGACCTGCGTAAAAATTATGCTTTTTCATAGTTTAAAGTATAAAATGTTTGTTCTGGTTTTAATTACGTCAGACGGAGCAAAGATAGAATATTTGCGCGTACTGTGAAATAATTAACCGTAATATTTCTGTATTTTCGCAATCGTTTTAAAATTGATATTCAGATGATTCTCTTAACAAAAAGATTTGACGCCTTTGAACGGCTTGGAAGGCTTTTGAATACTGAGGAAAAGTATTTTACACGCAACGAAAAAAAGGCGGTTTTAGCTTTTGAAAAAGCCAAACAAAAAGCCATGGCAAAAAATGCCTGGTTCACTGCCGACAATATTGACTTGATGGTAAAAAATATTACTGACATGATTTCGCCAGTCCAGCTCAAACAATATGCGGATGCTTATACAGTAGAAAGTGTAAAAACACCCAAAACCGTCGCGGTCATCATGGCTGGAAATATTCCATTGGTAGGTTTTCACGATTTCTTTGTCGTTTTAGCTACCGGACACAAGTTTTTAGGAAAACTTTCAAGTGACGATTTATATTTGTTGCCCGCCCTAGCAGCCATACTCATCGCTATTGAGCCGGAATTCAAAGACTCTATCGCGTTTTCAGAAGGAATAATTTCCAATTTTGATGCGGTAATTGCTACCGGAAGCAACAATACAGCGCGCTATTTCAACTATTATTTTAGTAAATATCCTCACTTAATAAGGGCCAACAGAAATGGGGTTGCTGTTATTGATGGCGCCGAAACAGCTGAAGAGCTGCAACAGCTTGGGCTGGATGTTTTTTCCTTCTTTGGCTTGGGATGTCGCAATATTTCTACGCTATTTGTGCCTGATGGATACGACTTTACGCCCATGTTTGAAGCCTTTGAAGTGTTTAATGGTTTGAAAAATCACAGCAAATATTTCAACAATTACGAATACAACAAAGCTATTTGGCTGGTAAATGGCGAAAAGCACTTCGATACCGGATTTATGTTGCTAAAAAAGGCCACTGAATTTAGTTCGCCTGTTTCTGTTTTGCACTTTCAGACCTGTAGTGACCCTAAAATACTTCAAAAACTGCTGGAAGAGAACGCAAACAAAATTCAGTGTGTTGTATCGCGCCAAGCCGCTTGGGCTGGGTCTTATGCTTTCGGTAAAGCCCAGTCACCAGGCATTTTAGATTATGCAGACAGCATTGACAGCACAAAATTTTTGCTGGAATTGCCAGACTGATTGTCTTATTGTTTCACTAAAAAAGGCTTAAATAAAAAATAATCCTAAAAACTTTGGGATATTTGATTGAAAGATACTAATTTTGCAGCCCTTAAATAAAAGCCAAAAGTAGCGATGAAAAAAGAGATTCACCCAAAAAACTATCGTTTAGTAGTTTTTAAAGATATGTCGAATGATTATAGTTTTATATCACGTTCGACCATTAACACCAAAGAAAATATTGTTTGGGAAGACGGTAACGAATATCCGCTTGTAAAGCTTGAGATTTCACACACTTCTCACCCATTCTATACCGGGAAAATGAAACTTGTTGATACCGCCGGACGCGTAGACAAGTTCAAGAACAGGTATAAAACCCATTATGATCAAAAAGTTAAATAGGCTTATTGGTTCAAAATAAAGCCCTTATCTATTCAGGTGAGGGCTTTTTTTATTAATCAGATTTTTTTTGCAAAGGCCGTTTCAAAATCACTTTTTTATTTATATTTGTAATGTACTTTAATACGTTAATCAATTATGAATTACATCCTGTTTGACAGCACTCACCGCAATAATCTTCTACCTTTAACCTTTACACGCCCTGTTGCTGATCTGCGCATTGGAATACTTACCATTCGTGAAAAATGGGAGTTTATGCTTGGAGAAAAAACCTCAACCCTCACCGAACCTTATTTATCTGAAAAATTTCCGCTTGTAAAAGCTGAGTCAAATATTCTTATCAATGGCTCAGTTTGTCCGAACAAGGAATTGGTGCAGGATATTGTTTCACTCAAACCCGGTCAAACCCTGGTTAGAGACGAGACAATTATTGCCATGGCGCTTACTGCAGAAACGCTGGAAACTTTTGATGGAGAAGCCGGCGACGATATTCAAACGATCTCAGTCGATAACGATTATGTTAAAATTGACAACACCTGGGATTTGTTTAAATATAACGACAGAGTGCTGCGCGAAGATTTTGAGATGATAACCAAAGGCAGAAAATCACAACCGCTAAGCAAAACCAACAGCCTTATAAACCCAAAGGATGTTTTCGTGGAAGAAGGCGCAGTTATCGAATATTCAATTTTAAATGCTTCAACCGGCCCTATATATATAGGTAAGGATGCTGAAATCATGGAAGGAGCTAAAATCAGAGGTCCGTTGGCGCTGTGCAATAATTCTGTACTGAAAATGGATGCTAAAATCTATGGTGCAACTACAATCGGTCCTCATTCAAAAGTTGGTGGAGAAGTAAATAATTCTGTTTTATTGGGCTACTCAAACAAGGCTCATGATGGATTTTTAGGTCATTCAGTCATAGGAGAATGGTGTAATTTGGGTGCTGATACCAATACTTCCAATTTAAAAAATACCTATGAAGAGGTAAAACTATGGTGCTATTCTGAAGATGCTTTTGTGCAAACTGGTTTACAATTTTGTGGTTTAGTTATGGGCGACCATTCCAAATCAGGCATCAACACCATGTTTAATACCGGTACGGTTGTGGGCGTTAATGCCAATATATATGGATCCGGCTTCCAACGTAATTTCGTGCCCTCGTTTTCCTGGGGAGGAACACACGGATTTTCTGATTTCGACCTCAAAAAGGCCATCAAAATTGCTACGGCTGTATTTAAAAGAAGAGGTTTTGAGTTTGATCGCATTGAACAAAACATCCTAAAAGAAATTTACAGCCTCACCCACAAAAACCGGCGTGCATAAACTGTAGCTGCATTGGCACATTTATTGACCAGTTTCCTATTAAACCACGTTATTAAACATTGGTGGCTGTGTTTTTCAGCGACTTAAAACATTTGCAACAAATAGTTTGTTTGTACGAAAGTGATAAAGCCTGAATGTTTGACATGATGCGCCAAAATGTCCGAAATATATATGAAGAATTTATTTAGCAGTGATGTCTTTCACTTTTCTGACCTAATGGATCCTGATGCAGAATTTATTCCCTTGCTCTCACCCGAGGATGAGGAACAAATGAATGCCGAAGAGATTCCTGAGGAGCTGGCTATTTTACCCCTGAGAAATGCAGTTTTGTTTCCAGGAGTGGTGATTCCTATTACAGTGGGCCGCGATAAATCAATAAAATTGGTAAAAGATGCCTACAGAAATGAACGTGTTATTGGTGTTGTTTCTCAGAAAGATCCAAATATTGAAGACCCTGCCTTTGAAGATTTGAACGCCGTTGGCACTGTGGCCCATATCTTGAAAACCCTTCAAATGCCTGATGGCAACACAACGGTTATTATCCAAGGCAAAAAACGCTTTCACCTGCGTGAAATGATACAGAGCGATCCTTATATCAGAGCCCGGGTTTCTTCTTTTGAGAAAGAACTTGTGCTGCCGGATGATAAGAATTTCCATGCACTGATGCAGTCGCTAAAGGATTTGTCATTGCAAATAATTCAGAAATCACCACATATCCCGTCAGAGGCATCTTTTGCAATCAAGAATATTGAAAGCCCCTCTTTTCTGGTAAATTTTGTTTCGAGCAACCTCAATATCAAAATGATGGAGAAGCAAAAATTACTCGAAATTTCTGATATGGTATTGCGTGCAAAAGCTGTGTTGGGTGCGCTTACCAAAGAATTACAACTCTTGGATTTGAAAAACCAAATCCAAAGCAAGGTGAAAACTGATTTAGATAAGCAACAACGTGATTACTTCTTGAATCAGCAGCTTAAAACTATTCAGGAAGAACTTGGAGGAACACCCAACGACCTTGATATAAAGGAGTTAAAAGCCAAAGCTCTAAAAAAGAAGTGGACTAATCAGGTGAAGTCGGTTTTTGAACGCGAACTCACAAAGCTGCAACGCATGAACCCACAGGCAGCAGAATATGGCATTCAGCATAATTACCTCGATTATCTTGTTGACCTGCCCTGGGAAGAGTTTACAACAGATAATCTCGACCTGAATCATGCTCAAAAAGTACTTGATAATGACCACTTTGGCCTCGACAAGGTGAAAGATAGAATTATCGAATACCTGGCAGTCCTGAAGATAAAACAGGACATGAAGTCACCCATTTTATGCCTTATTGGCCCGCCCGGAGTGGGCAAAACATCGCTTGGGAAATCAATCGCGTCAGCACTCAACCGCAAATACGTCAGGATGTCACTGGGTGGTTTGCGCGATGAATCAGAACTGCGCGGCCATCGTAAAACATATATTGGCGCCATGCCGGGGCGTATCATTCAAAATTTACGCAAAGTAAAAGCAAGCAATCCTGTTTTTGTGCTTGATGAGATTGACAAAGTGAGCGGCAACACCATCAGTGGTGATCCGCAAGCTGCGCTGCTTGAAGTACTTGACCCGGAGCAAAACACTACTTTCTATGATAATTTCCTTGAGATGGACTACGATTTGTCACGGGTGATGTTTATCGCAACAGCCAATACCGTCAGCAATATTCATCCGGCATTGCGCGATCGTATGGAAATTATCGACTTGAATGGCTATCTGATTGAAGAAAAAATTGAGATTGCTAAAAGACATTTGATTCCTAAGCAAATGCGGGATCACGGTCTAAAAGCCCGCCAGGTGATTTTTCCTAAGAAAATTATTGAACAAATCATCGACCTTTATACTCGTGAGGCCGGTGTGCGTACGCTTGAGCGTCAGGTTGCCCGCCTTATTCGAAATAAAGCGAAAAGCATTGCCATGGAAGAGCCTTATGAGCATAAAGTAAGTGCTGACGACTTGGAAAAAGTGTTAGGCGTTGGTCGTTTTCAGCGCGAGAAAGTTATGCAGCATGATGTTCCGGGTGTGGCTACAGGCCTGGCCTGGACACCCGTTGGAGGTGAGATTTTATTTATCGAAGTGAGCCTCAGTAAAGGAAAAGGCAACCTCAAACTTACCGGTAATTTGGGCGACGTGATGAAAGAGTCTGCCATAATTGCTTTTGAGTTTTTAAAAGCACATGCTGCACAGTTTGATATCAATACGGATGTGTTTGAGCAGTGGAATGTGCACATACACGTGCCGGAAGGAGCAACCCCAAAAGATGGACCATCAGCCGGTATTACGATGCTTACAGCGCTAACTTCCGCATTTACACAACGAAAATTGAAAGCGCGTCTGGCAATGACTGGCGAAATAACATTGCGTGGAAAGCTTTTGCCTGTAGGCGGTATCAAGGAAAAGATTTTGGCGGCTAAGCGCTCCAATGTCAATGAAATTATCCTATCCGTTGAAAACAAAAAGGATTTTATTGATATAAAAGAAGAGTATGTGAAAGGCCTGGAGTTTCACTTTTTAGAAAACATGACCGATGTGCTCGAACTGGCCTTGCTAAAGGAGAAAGTGAAGAATCCACTGAATTTTGAAGTTAAGGTCTGAACATTTTAGCAAGATTATTGTCATTAAGTCAGCGTTACATCTTAACAACATGCTTCTAAAGCTGAATATTTACAGCACATTATGTCAAAAAATATACTAATCATTCATGGGCATCCCGTGAATGATACGTTTATAGATCAACTACACCATGCCTATACTGAAGCTGCTAAAAAGCAGTCAGCGTCCGTAAGGCAACTGGTGCTTAGGGAAAAAAGTTTTAATATCAATTTCACGGAAGGATATCGTGGCAACCAAGCTTTGGAAAATGATTTGCTTGATGCACAGGAAGCCATTAGCTGGGCTGATCACCTGGTTTTCTTTTATCCCAATTGGTGGGGCACTTACCCGGCATTGCTCAAAGGTTTTATTGACCGCACCTTCCTACCCGGATTTGCGTTTAAGTATAAAAATGGAAGAACCGATCCTGAACGGCTTTTGGTTGGCAAAACCGCCCGCCTGGTGGTAACGATGGATTCACCAAAATGGTACTATTATTTGGTACAGAAAGCACCTGGTCATCACGCTATGCGCCATGGCTTGCTTCATTTTTGCGGCATAAAACCTGTGCGGATTACCACGCTTGGATTAACACGTAAAGCGGATGAAAAGCAACGTAAAAAGTGGATACAGCAGATGGAGAAGTTGGGTGCAAAAATGATTTGATCCCCACAGATTTTTACCCCTGCGTTTAAGCGTTTATCTTTGTCCCCAAATTGAAACCTATGGAGCAAGCTTTAAAAATTGCTTTTGCTAAACTTGCCGGGCTTTTCGCTTTAATACTGATTGTTGTTTCCTGTAATTCATCGACTTCTGATGAAAGCGAAAAGTCTATTTTCAGGTACAATGAAGCGGTTAGTTTATCCAGCCTCGATCCCGCTTATGCCAAGGATTTACCGCATATCTGGGTGTGTAATCAGCTTTTTAACGGCTTGGTTGATCTGGATGATAAACTGCAGATTGTGCCTGCCATTGCTAAGTCCTGGGAAATTTCGGAAAATGGCCTTGTCTATACTTTTCAGCTCAGAAATGACGTCTATTTTCACGAATCGCCTGCCTTTCCGCAGAAAACCAGAACAGTAAATGCAGCTGATGTGGTGTATAGCTTCAACCGTATTTTAAACCCAACGCTGGCTTCTCCCGGAGGCTGGATTTTTAATTATGTAGCGAAATCAGAAACAGGTTATGCTTTTAAAGCATTGAACGACAGTGTTTTTGAAATAAAGTTGAAACAGACCTTTCCGCCTTTTTTAGGGATGTTGAGTATGCCTTATGCTGCAATTGTGCCGCATGAAGCGACAGCTTATTACGGAAAAGACTTCAGGAAAAATCCGGTGGGTACAGGGCCTTTTCATTTTCAGCTTTGGAAAGAACAGGTAAAGCTGGTGATGCGCAAAAACGAAAACTACTTTGAACACTTTGATGGAAAACGTTTACCCTATATTGACGCCGTTTCTGTGAGTTTTTTGGCCGACAAGCAAATTGCTTTTATGGAATTTGTGAAGGGAAATCTCGATTTTATGTCGGGCATTGATTCCCGATATAAAGATGAATTATTGACCAGAAACGGTCGCCTGCGCGAAAAATACCGTGATAAAATCTATTTGCTTCGTCAGCCCTTTTTAAATACGGAATATGCCGGATTTTATATTGATAACACTTTAACGGCCTTGGATGCCGAACAGCAGCGGGCATTGCGTCAGTTGGTAAATTACAGTATTGACCGGGAAAAGATGCTGCGTTTTTTACGCAATGGCATTGGGAAACCTGCTCATTCAGGGATGATTCCTTTTGGCTTGCCCGGCTTTGATACGCTGGAACAAATTGGCTATAAATATGACAAACAAAAAGCCAATGAATTGCTTAGGAAACATAAGTTGGCCGGAACAAAAATAACCCTCAGTACCACTGCTGATTACACAGATTTAGGGAAATATATCCAGTCGGCTTTAACGGATATAGGGTTGGATGCAAGCATGGAAATATTGCCGGCAGCAAGCATGCGACAGTTCAGAGCCAATGGAAGCCTACCTTTTTTCAGGGCTTCGTGGGTGGCCGATTATCCAGATGCGGAGAATTATCTTTCCTTATTCTATAGCCTGAATGCAGCTCCCCAAGGCCCGAATTACACCCATTTTAACAATCCGGAATTTGACCGGCTTTATGAAAAAGCGATGCAGGAAATCGATGATCGTAAACGACAAACGCTTTATCGTCAGTTAGATAGTTTGGTGATGGTAGATGCTCCGGTAGTTGTACTTTTTTATGATGAAGTGCTCCGTTTTGTGCAAAATAAGGTGCAGAATCTGGGCAGCAATCCCATCAATATGCTGAACTTAAAGCAGGTAATCATTAAAAATGAAGATTGAAAGTTCTGTTGCCAGGAATCATAAGAATACCCACGAAAGAATATTTATTTTAAATAAGTCTGTTAGCATAAGGCTTATACGGTACTTTTTTTGTACTTTTGCACCCAATTTCTGAAGTGAATATTATGATCAATATAACATTACCTGATAATACTGTTCGGCAGCATGAGGCTGGTATTACCGCGATGGACATTGCTAAAAACATTAGCGAAGGTTTGGCGCGTAATGTAGTTTCTGCAGAAGTGAATGGTGAAATTTGGGATGCCAACCGCCCGATCACTGAAGATGCCTCAATAAAGCTGCTTACTTGGAAAGACGAAGGCGGAAAGGCAACGGTCTGGCATTCATCGGCTCACCTGATGGCCGAAGCTATTGAACAATTGTATCCGGGAGTGAAGTTTGGCATTGGTCCTGACATTGAGAATGGATTTTATTACGATATTGATACCGGAGATATCACCTTAACAGAAGCCGATCTGGCAGCCATAGAAAATCGAATGATTGAGCTGGCTCGTGAAAAACAGGAGTTTAAGCGGGTAGATATCTCCAAAGCAGATGCACTGAAATATTTTACCGAAAAAGGAGATGAATACAAGATTGAGCTAATTAATGATCTCGCTGACGGTGAAATAACATTATACAAAAGTGGTACTTTCACGGATTTGTGCCGCGGACCGCATGTGCCTGATACAAGTATTATAAAAGCTGTAAAGCTACTTAATATAGCCGGTGCATACTGGCGCGGTGATGAAAAACGCAAGCAGCTTACACGTATTTACGGAATTACTTTCCCTAAGAAAAAAGAACTTGATGAGTATCTTTTGATGCTCGAAGAAGCAAAAAAGCGCGATCACCGTAAGCTGGGAAAAGAACTTGAGTTATTTACTTTTTCGCAGAAAGTAGGATCGGGTTTACCTTTATGGCTTCCAAAAGGCGCTCAATTGCGCGAAAGATTAGAGCAATATCTCAAACAGGTTCAAAAAGAGGCCGGTTATTTACCTGTAATTACACCGCATATTGGTAATGTAAATCTTTATAAAACTTCTGGCCATTTCGATAAATACGGGGCGGATTCTTTTCACCCAATTACCACACCGGTAGAAGGGGAGGAGTTTTTTCTGAAGCCGATGAATTGCCCTCACCATTGTGAGATATATAATGCTAAGCCACATTCATACAAGGAATTACCGATTAGGTATGCGGAGTTTGGAACCGTTTATCGTTACGAACAAAGTGGTGAGCTACATGGCTTGACACGCGTTCGCGGTTTCACCCAGGATGACGCACATATCTTCTGCACGCCTGATCAAATTAAAGATGAGTTTAAAGCAGTGATAAAAATTATCATGCGCATCTTTAAAGCCTTGGATTTTAATGAGTTTATCACACAGATATCTTTGCGTGATCCTAAAAATCCCGAAAAGTATATCGGTTCAGACGAAAACTGGGAAAAAGCCGAACGCGCCATCATTGAAGTTGCTGAAGAAGAGGGGCTTGAAGCTGTTACCGTCTTGGGAGAGGCCGCATTCTACGGGCCTAAAATGGACTTTATGGTAAAGGATGCGATTGGCAGAAAATGGCAGTTAGGAACTATTCAGGTAGATTATAATTTACCGGAACGTTTTGATTTAACTTATACTGGCTCAGACAATGAAAAGCATCGTCCGGTTATGATTCACCGTGCACCGTTTGGTTCGCTCGAACGTTTTGTAGCTGTTTTAGTAGAACATTGCGCCGGAAACTTCCCGTTATGGTTAAGCCCGGAGCAGGCTATCGTACTGCCTATCAGTGAAAAGTATCAGAATTATGCAGAAAAAGTTTTGCAGTTCCTAAATAATTCCGATATTCGCGGCCTCATTGACGACAGAAGTGAGAAAATTAGCCGTAAAATTCGTGATGCCGAAGTAAAAAAGCTTCCTTATATGCTGATCGTGGGAGAGAAGGAAGAGGCTGAAAATCAAGTTTCTGTACGCAAACATGGTGAGGGTGATCTGGGATCATTCAGTTTGGAAGATTTCGTAACGCTAATAACCAAAGAAGTATCACGACTTCAGGGTTTTGACGCTTAAAAAAGAGTTAAATAAATATTAATTAATATAGGAGATATACACTATAGCACAGTTTAGAGGAAGAAAACCACGTGTCTTTCAAAAAAAGGAAGACCCACACCGGATTAATGATCGCATCAGTGCGCCCATGGTGAGGGTAGTAGGTGAGAATGTTGAGAATGGAATTTTTCAATTGCGTGAAGCATTAACATTAGCCCGCGAGGTAGGCTTAGATTTGGTGGAAATTTCACCAACAGCTAATCCGCCGGTTTGTAAAGTGATGGATTACAAGAAATTCCTTTTTGAACAAAAGAAAAAACAGAAAGAAATCAAGGCAAAGTCGGCCAAGATTGTGGTAAAAGAAATCAGGCTTGGTCCCAACACGGATGAACATGATTTCCAGTTTAAACTTAAACATGCTATAAAGTTTCTGGAAGAAGGCGCCAAAGTTAAAGTTGACGTGTTTTTCAGAGGTCGTTCCATTGTTTACAAAGATCAAGGCGAGCTTGTTTTACTAAAATTTGCACAAGAAGTGGAAGAATACGGTAAAGTTGAGCAGCTGCCAAAACTTGAAGGTAAACGTATGATCATGATGATCGCTCCGAAAAAATAAGGATTTAATTATCAACATAAATACAGTTCAATTAATGCCTAAGATGAAAACAAAATCCGGCGCAAAAAAGCGGTTCAAGTTAACCGGCACCGGTAAAATTAAAAGAAAGCATGCTTACAAAAGTCACATTCTGACAAAGAAATCGACCAAACGTAAGCGTAATCTGACTTATTCTGGTCTCGTTCACAAAGCTGACGAGAAGAATATCAGAGAAATGCTTAACTAATTAGTTCAAATTATTGTTAAACTTTGTCATAGCATCAAAGTTTCCTGGTTAAAAGGAGCGCTATGGTGAAAAATCATTTAAAATGCCAAGATCAGTCAATACGGTTGCTTCAAGAGCAAGACGTAAAAAAGTTCTCAAAAAGACAAAAGGACAGTTCGGACGAAGGAAAAACGTTTGGACAGTAGCCAAAAATTCCTATGAAAAAGGACAACAGTATGCCTACAGAGACAGGCGAAACAAGAAACGTTCGTTCAGAGCACTCTGGATCATGCGTATCAATGCTGCTGTGCGTGAGTATGGAATGTCGTACAGCGTTTTCATGGGGAAAATGCATGAAAATAATATAGAATTAAGCAGAAAAGTTCTGGCCGATTTGGCCCTGAACAACCCTGAAGCATTCAAAGTTATTGTTGATAAAGTAAAGGAGTAGAAATACACTTAAATAATTCAACAACAGTATATTAGGTCGGAAGAAATTTCGGCCTTTTTTTATATCAACAAATTGAAAAGTCCGAATGATCTTCTGACTTTAATCCCAATGACTTTTGAACATACAACGCGAAAGCTGTTGTTATAAATTGAGAACTTCTGACTTATCGTAAAGCATATAATGTCGCGGATTATAACGAAAGTAGAACATAAGTTTCTCGCAGGACAAAAAACACCATCGTTAGTTAATAGCTTGGTTGAGTACCTGTTCGAATCTTCGAGTCATTGAAACTTTCAACTTTTGCACTCTACGACACTTGTTTTTTACGAACGAAAACGGCTAACAAGCTGACTATCTGTTGATGGCACAGGAGTTCAGAAATTGTACTTCTCAATTTTTCGATTTAGCGATTGCCAGCTGATATTCAGCAGTTTAGCCGCTTGAGATTTATTGTTTTTACACTGTTTCATGGCTTTTTGAATCGTTTCTTTTTCTAATTCTTCCAGGTCGAAAGTTTCAGAGCTCGGCTCGCCAAGGTTTTTAATAAAAGATTTTGATAATGGAATATCATTTGCCGAAATCAACCCATCCTCGCTTAGGATAACGGCTCTTTCCAGTATATTCCTTAGCTCACGAATATTTCCGGGGAAATCATAGCTGTTTAGCTTTTCTTGTGCACTTTCGCTCATCATCACAACCTTTTTATTTAATTTAGAGCTTAGGCTGGCTAAAAAGTGATCTACGAGAAGCGGGATATCCTCTTTGCGTTCTTTAAGCGGTGGCAGTTGAATTACAAAAGTACTTAACCTGTGGTACAAGTCGCTTCTGAATTTCTTTTCGGTTGCCATTTTCTCAAGGTCCTGATTGGAGGCAGCAATCACCCGCACATCAAAAGCGATTTTCTGATGCGAGCCTACTCGACTCACTTTTCGTTCTTCCAGGGCACGCAATAGTTTGGCCTGCTGACCTATAGGCATGTCGCCAATCTCATCTAAAAATAAAGTGCCTCCGTGAGCTATTTCAAACCAGCCCGAACGGTCGTCAACAGCACCGGTAAAGCTGCCTTTTTTATGACCAAAAAACTCACTCTCAAATAAGGAATCTGTTATAGCTGAACAGTTTACAGAATGAAAAAGTGCGTCTTTGCGACCAGATAAAAGGTGAATACCATGCGCTACCAATTCTTTTCCGGTGCCGCTTTCGCCCAATACAAGCACTGAGGTGTTTTCGGATTCGGCAACCTTTTCCATCGAGTTGATGATTTCTTTTATCACCTCACTTTTGCCAATCATTGGCGCTCCTGCTGCTTCGTATAAACGCTTGGTCAGCAACGAAATACTCTTGTTATAATTGAGGAGCTGTCGCGATAGGCTGATGAAGCGTTCGGTGCGGTGTATGGCGTGCTCGATATCAGCCAGTCGAAAAGGTTTTTGAAAATAGTCGTTGGCACCTTGCCGCATTGCTTCGATCACGCTTTTCATATCGCCATGACCAGAAATCATGATGACCTCGGTTTTTGGCCAGTTTTCTTTGATCCTTTGCAGCACCTCAAGACCGCTCATCTGTGGCAGCTTTATGTCAACGATAGCGATGTCTATCTTGTATTTTTCAAGTTGTTCAAATGCTTCTGAAGGATCAGCTGCTTTATAAACTAAAAAGTTTTTTCGGCTCAAAAATTCCTCTAATTCATCGCGCAGGCGGTGTTCGTCATCTAATACCAGTATTGAAATTTGTTCCATCAGCTATTTAATTTTTGAGGCAATAATATACGCATTTTAGTGTATTCATTTTCAACGCTTTCAGCCCTTATTTCTCCTCGCATATCTTTGATAATACCATAAGAAATGGAAAGCCCCAGGCCTGTTCCTTCCTGTGCGGATTTGGTAGTGAAAAACGGATCGAAAATTTGATTCAGAATAGCACTTTTAATACCTGTTCCATTATCAATAATATCTATGTAAATCATATTATCTACCAGCCCTGACTGTACCTTAATCTGCTTAATAAACTGTGAATGCGTATTTTTAGCCTTTTTTTCTACTGCAAACTTGGCATTGCTCAGCAGGTTAAGCAGCACCTGTTCAAGTTGGAAAGCATCTGCGTAGGCATATACAAAGCTATTGTCAATGGCAATTTCAAGATCGATATTATGGTCAAGATATAGTCGGTTAACGAAAGCCAGTGTGTTATTAATCACCTGACCTAAATTTACTTCCTGATGGTGTTTTGGGTCATCGCGCGAAAACTCACGCACATGCTGAATGATTTTTCTGATACGCTGAATATCTTCGAAGATCAGTTCAATTTTTTGATTGAGGTATTCAGCACTCAAAGCATCATTTTCTTGCTGATACTGAATATTATCCAGGCTAAATGATATGCCGCCGAGGGGTTGATTAATTTCGTGTGCAATGCCGGCAGCAAGCTCTCCCAAAGATTCTAACCGGGATTTTTGCATAAGCAAGTGTTGTTGTTTTTCACGCTTGCTCAATTCCTCTTCTACTCTTTCTTCAAGGTTGTGATTGAGTTGACGGAGCTCTTCTTCATAGATTTTACGGGTATGTATATCCGTCATAAAAGTTAAAATAGATGCTTTGTCATCCCATTTAATAAGATTTGATTTTAATTCAACCCATTTTGCCTTACCACTCTTGTCAACTATTTGTATATCATAAGTTCCTGTATTGTCAAGCCCCTGAAGTCGCTCGTAATGATTGTTATGAACTATTTCTTTGAAGTCGGGATGGATAAAATCTGTCAACGGTTTATTTATCACCTGTTTTGGATAATAGCCTGTGAGGTCAAAGGTTTTTGGATTAATAAACTGAATTTCCCCTTGAAAGGTGAGCAATATGGCATCATTAGAATTTTCAAATATTGAACGGTACTTTTCCTCACTGTCGCGTAACATGTCTTCGGCATATCGTCTCTCAACAATTTCTAATTCAAGATCTTTGGTGCGTTCGCTTACACGTGATTCAAGCTCTGAGTTCAATTGCAGCAATTGCATTTCGGTGCGTGATCGCTGTATAGCAGAACCTAAAATATTTGCCGCTGCCAAAATTGTATTGCCTTCAACAGCAGACCAGTTACGCTCATATATGCAATCATCGAGACCAATAAACCCAAACCACTCGTTGTCAATAAAAATTGGGACGACCATGATCGAGATAATATGCTGTTTTTCTAACACAGGACGTTCTTTTGCCGGGAAATTTTTTATGTGACCAAAGATCAAATCTCGTTTCGAAAGCACTTCAACCCAGCGATGGTGAGAGCCATTTGATAGTTTAAAGTTATGCAGCTCAGCATTCGTAATTTGTTCGTTTATGCCGTCCTGAACCCATTCCTGTACCTGTTTTGTGTATATTTCACCATTTATAGTACTGTTTTCAAAAATATAAACCCTGCTCACCCGGGTGGCAATGCCTATTTTGCATAAAACAATTTTTACAGTTTCAGCATTATAGCCTCCCCGGAGCAGCTCTTCTGCGGCATCGCTTACGGCCTGTAATATTGCTTCGTTTCTCCTTAGCGATTCCTCTGCCTGTTTGCGTCTGATTTCTTCCTCGAGCATGCTCTTTCTGAGCAAAATATCGTTTGCCTGATCGTTAATTACACTAAAAAGCTTGTTGTTGTCGATAGGTTTTAGTAAAAAACTCTTAACACCATTTTCGATAGCACGGATATAATAATGTGATTCGCTATAAGCAGACATAATCACAATTCGAGCGTCAGGATCAATTCGTTTGATTTTCTTAACCATATCAAGCCCGTTTAAAATGGGCATTTTGATATCGGTTAATACCAAGTCAGGTTTTAGCTGTTGGTACTTCTCGAAGCCATCCAGTCCGTTTTCGGCAAAATCAAGCGATCTGAAACGATCAGCCAATATTTTGCTGTAAATGGTTCTCAACACTTTCTCATCCTCGACACAAAGCACTGAAATATCCCAAAATTGATTCATTATTCTGATTTGGTTTAAGGAACGAATTTAGTGATATTTTTTCACTCCTGCGCAGATAGAAATTAGGAGGTGATTTTCATAAGGCGGGATGGGGCACGACCACTTGCTGCTATAAGCGCAATAGGGGTTGTAGGCCTTGTTGAAATCCAAAATAAGTTGTGTGCTTTCAGGTATTTCAATATCCAGGTAACGTCCTCCGCCATAGCTGATTTTTCCGTTTGTTCTATCCTTAAAAGGCACGAATAGACCTTTATAAGCCGGATTTATTTCTAACATATCCAAATTTTGAAAAGCGGTTAAAGTTACCGCAGTGTCTCCTTTTGAAAAACTTATAGTGCCATATTTTCGATACATGGGTTTCCGTTCGGTTGTTGTAGCCATCTGAAATGGGGCAGCAGAAGTGTCAACAACAAAACGGGCTTCAAAACGGTAATTAATATCGGGAGCAAAATAATCAAGACTTCTAAAATCATCAAGCAAGCTGTCCGGCAAGGGTGTTGTTTCTGCTTTTTTAAAATAGCGATCATTCTCAAAACGTTCTGCCTGAATGTCATCAATATAATAACCATCAGCTATCCATTGCTTTACCTCGTCGGGATTGGCACTGAAGAATAATTTTGCATAAAACCAGGAAATCAGTTCGCTCACAACAATCCGAAAGCCACGACTACTTTTATACCATTTTTGAGCTTCAAAAGTGGGATCGGTCGAGAGAATTACACCTTTTAAACGCTTTCCAAAAACATTTTCAAACATCAAAGCAGAGCGGCGAGCATGTGCTCCCATAGTAAATAAATCAAAGTTATCAGAATGAATACCAAAGTCTTGCCATTTTAAATCGAGGGCAATGGCAGTAGCATAAGTGCGGTCGCGCAAAATGGTAGAAGGAATATGAACCGTATAAATGGAATCGGTGAAGTGCATTTCTTTCATGCTTCGTGCCGAGGCATCAGCCATATTTGAATAGGGAGAGGAGTAGGTCCATTGCGAAATAGGTACGCCGGTAAGAATCATATAATCGTAATTATTTGATTTATAATGCGCTATAGCTTCCTGCAAACCATTGTCCGGAAGCCATCCTTCAACAACAAGAACCCGTGAAGCTGCGGGTTTTTCATAAGCCAGAAAGCTGTAGATATTTTTAAATAAAAGTAAAAAAAGTGCAGCTAATAAACCCAAAATCAGCAGCCAACCCAAAAGGCTTGGTACAAGTAAGTTTTTGCGTTTGAAAAGACTTATAGCCATAAGTTGTAATTTGAAGCGGCAAGATAGTTATTTTTGCAGCAAAAACAGATGACATCTTATCAACATATTCGACAAGATTATGGCAAACATGCCTTGAATGAATCGGCTGTGCCGCAAAATCCAATTGCACTTTTTAAAAATTGGTTTGACAAGGCGTTGAATAGCACTATATTAGATGCTAATGCAATGGTATTGAGCACGGTAAATAATCATAAACCTTCCTCTCGTATTGTACTGCTAAAGGATATTGAGGCTGAAAAATTTGTGTTTTTCACCAACTATAATAGTCGTAAAGGCCATGAACTTGTCGAAAATAAAAATGCCTCTATGCTGTTTTTCTGGCCTGAACTGGAACAACAAATAAGAATAGAAGGCACGATTGAACGGGTTAGCGAAGCCTATTCCGATGCTTATTTTCTGAGTCGGCCACGCGGCAGTCAGGCCGGTGCTATTGCTTCACATCAAAGTGAAATATTGCTTGACAAAGCAAAATTAATTCAAGATATGGAATTGCTTATGCAAACCAATGAACCCTTACAAAGACCCGCTCACTGGGGTGGTTATCAATTGACAGCCAGTTATTTTGAGTTTTGGCAGGGCGGCGCAAACCGGCTTCACGATCGGATTGCTTATACCCAAGAAGCACTAACTTGGAAAATCGAACGCCTGTATCCTTAACTGATTAGCCTTCAAGTGGTTTTATGTCAATTTGAGTTGCGTTTTGCTGCTTTGCTTCGCCATTCTTTTCGTTGGCCATTTTGTTCAGTTCGTCCACAAAATGCTGAATTTCAGTGTCATCAAAGTTTTTTTCCTTGGCTGCTTCTTCCAGCGTTCCCCAGATAGGTTCGCCGCAGGCAATGCAACGGATGCCTTGTTCCATCAGGTATTTTACCGAAAATGGGTAGGAATTTACCAGCTCTTCAATTTCAATTTGTTTTGTAATCATGTTTGTAATTTTTCTTGCTAATCAACAAGAAGTTGTTTCACAGAAATACACTAAGAATCACAGCGTTACACAATAAATCTTAGTAGTTTCTTGTTTTAGCATATCCTAAAAATAGCTCTAAAAAACGCTGTTTAAGCCTGATGCTGAGGTCTTAATAAATCATTAACGGTTTTCACCGGATTAAAAGTAATGATGGGTGTCTCGACAAAAACGGTGATCCAATCAGCCATGGCACCGTTCCATAAGCCGGGCAACTCTAATGCTTTCAGCTCTTTTCCATCTTTAGATTTTATGGAAATAAAGCCTGTTTGTGGATCTACAAAGTCAGGTAGTTTGAATTTATTTCCTTTGAAATCATACAGTCCGCAAACCAAATCTACTGGGTTAAAATGGGTGGATTTCTCAAGGATTGCACGCTGTTTTTTATCCTTTAAATCTATTTGAGACGATTCGACAATTTGAAGAGAACGACTTCCATTTTCGTCTTCAACCCAAAAAGGTCCGCCGCCGGGTTCGCCTTCATTTTTCACCATGCCACATACGCGCATCGGGCGGTTTAGCCTATTGTATAAAAAATCAATTTTTTCTATCTCGCTAAAGCCTTCATACGCATCAGTGAGGTCAATCATTAGTTTATTTTTTGCGAAATCCGCAATTTCTGCAAGTTCTTCTTCTTCGAGGTCGCCCATATCCAACCACTCAAGATGCTGAAAACAAGTATCTTGAAGTTCCATCAACAAGCCGCCAATGGCTTTTTTGTAGCGATAGGTTTCTTCGCGCAAAGCATCTGGAACGATATTGTCAATATTTTTCACAAAAACAATCTCCTCTTTGAGGTCGTTCAGGTTTTCAATCAAAGCACCATGTCCGCCGGGCCTGAAAAGTAAACTGTTGTCGGTATTTCTGAAAGGATTGTTTTCTAAGTCAACAGCAAGGGTATCTGTGGAAGGTTTTTGCTCCGAATAAGTGATAGTGAATTTTACTTTATAGAGATTTTCGTAGGTCTCTTTCACTTTGTTTATTGCTGCCTTAAAGCTGCGTTTGTGTTCTGGCGAAATGGTAAAATGTACGTTGGCGTTGCCGTCATGATCGGAAGAATACACCGCAGCTTCCACCAAATGCTCTTCCAGTGCTAGTCTGCTTCCCGTTTCGTAACGGTGAAACTTCAAGAGGGCTTTTGGTTTATTGCCATATCCCAAGCCGGTATCTAACAATAAAAATTCGAGAATCCTGACGTAATCGCCTTTTGAAAGTAATGTATCTATATCTAAGTCAGCACTTTTAATAATATCTTTAAGGTCGTCATAAAAAGCAAATTTATCCAGGTTCGCAAAAAAGTTAGACACGCTATTGAAATCATCACTTTCTGCAAGTGCTGAGGCGGGCACTTCTTTACCTTTATAAGTTTCAATAAATTCAAAAAGTTGTTTAAACATCCGGCTGGCAGCTCCTGACGAAGGCACGAATTTCAGGATTGAATAGGCAGACCGGTTATCGTTGTAATAGTTGATTAAATATTCTAAGTCGCTTTCACTGAGGCGAAAAATACCATCAGAAGCTGTTGCGGCTGCCACCAAATTAATATAAGGGAAGCCGGTTTTAAATTGATCAACCTGTTTCGCAAGTTGTTCTTCCAAAATTCCTTTCGCCGCAATGGCTTTTTGATCGCTTACGCTTGAAAAAGTATTCATAATTATCATATTTAACTTCAAAATTAGTAATTAAAGCTTGAATCCCAATTTAAAAAGTGGTAATTTTTGAAGTTTAGGATATGAACAGCTTAAAAAACAGGCAGAAATTATGCGTTGCTTCTGTTTTAATTTTTCATCCTAAACAGTAAGGTTCTGATTAGGATAGGCTTAGTGTAGCTAATTAGTTTTTAGTTAGGACTACCATTATTTATCAGATGAAGCTTGCACAGAAAAGATAATTTATTGTACTTTTGCCAAACTTTTAGCCCAGGTGGCGGAATTGGTAGACGCGCATGGTTGAGGGCCATGTACCGGTTACGGTGTGCAAGTTCGATTCTTGTTCTGGGCACTGGTTTTTTGAAAGGTGTAATCGCCCAAGTGGCGGAATTGGTAGACGCGCTACATTCAGGGTGTAGTGAGCGAACGCTCGTGAAGGTTCGAGTCCTTTCTTGGGCACTTTTCAAATAGATTAAAGGGCTGATAAACTTAGTTTTATCAGCCCTTTTTTTGGTTTAATTACAGGCCTTCTTTCTACTTTATATCCCATCCTGAACATCGTCCTGAATTCTTCAAGAAATGAATGGATAAGTGGCAGTGGTAATTTATCCGTAATATGTTGATTTATAAACATATTCAATATAATAATGGCACCTGAATATTGTCCTTATGCACCAAAAAACTGAAATACAAGACACACTACTGCTTGTTTTGGAAATGAGTGGCCTTGATTAAAATCACGCCTAATAAAGGATGTTTCGTTAATCTGAAGAACTATTCTTCATCGCTGCCACCGCTGAATGCCCACATAGCAATACCTGCAACTGTAATTAAACTACCAACAAAGACGGCTAGGTTCACATTGCGTTGTACTTTTCTTGCTTTGCTAAGTTGCTTAGCACCAATGCCTCTATCTTCAATTAATCTTTCTAACTTATTAATTCTTCCTTCGAATTCTTGTTTAATATCCATGGTCTTATTTTTTGTGTTTGACACAAATATAAGTAATCAGGCACAAAAATCAAAATAAAGCGTATGTTTTTCTATCCCAAATTTATTGTATTTGCGCTTGCCACCATCACTTTGGAACGGCTTCATAGCGGTGGCTCGTTCGAATTGCAAATGTGTATGGCTTTTAGTGTTAGCTTTATTCATTCATTTTCTTATAGACTTTTTTCATCATTAATTCTTTTACTAAGTCACCAAACACTTTGTCTTCGAGTATTTTCTCAAAGATTTCCTGATTTTGGTCCATTCTGTCAATTAGTTTTGTGATGAACAAGTCTTCAAAGGCATATTTAAACGTGTCAATCTTATTTACTTTTGCTTGTGTTTGCAGTATTTCATCTTCCATTAATTCAGCTTCAATTTGCTCAAAGAACAATTTGTCAGCCTCTTCAAATTCAGTTCCGAAGCGGTCATTTAAAACATTGATAATTTCAGAAAGCAAAGCTTCTTCATCTTTTGCTCTTTTTAAACCGGCTTCTGTTGTTCCGCTTAATTCACCTGTTTCTCCTTTCAACAAATCAATTGAACCTTCTTTGATTTTTTGTAAACGATAGTACTCCAAAGCCACTTCATCGTCTAAATGCAAACTTTCAGAAAGTTCCCGCTTTGGTAATCTCGTTTGTAAAAGTTTCGCATAAGCATAAAACCTTTCAAAATCAGGGTCAACAAATGGCATAATTTGAGCCAGGAAAGCATAAAGATTAGTCCAGGTACGTAGTCCTTTTTTAAACTCGTCTTGCTTTTCTTCTTCCTTTATTTCCTTAAATCTGTCAACAGCTGGGTCGGTAAATGAATACAGATATTTTTGTTGTTTTGGATTATTCAATTTCGTTTCAGGATTGAAATAAACATTTGCAAATGCTTCAATCTCAGCTAACCAATAAACTTGAAATTCATCCAATCTTGCTTTTAAGTCATACAAATGATTGATGTCTGTTTCTTCTGTAACCGTTGTGATTTCATAATAGGGTTGAAACGATGCAAAAATGGTTTCTCTGTCATTTACAAAGTCTAAAACGAATGTATCTTCTTTTCCTGCACAAGTCCTGTTTAATCGCGATAGTGTTTGAACAGCCTTTACTCCAGAGAGTTTTTTATCCACATACATTGTATGCAAAAGAGGTTGGTCAAAACCTGTTTGATATTTGTCGGCTACAATTAAAATCTTGTATTCATCCTTGTCAAAAATATCAGGTAATTCCTTTTCGCTGTACCCCGTCATTTGAGGTTCAGAAACGCCATCAGGCGCGTTATCATCTATTACTTTACCCGAAAATGCCACAAGTATTTTAATATCGTCTTGATAGCCTTTTTCTTTTATGTATTTATTAAATTCTTCATAATAGCGTTTGGCGTGTAATCTTGAACCACAAACCAACATTGCTTTGGCTTTTCCTCCAATTTTTTTAGAAACAATTTGTTTGAAATGCTCAATTATAATTTCTGTTTTTTGAGCCAAATTATGCGGATGCAACGAAACAAATTTGCCAATTGCTTTTGCCGCTTTCTTTTTATTCAAATTAGGGTCGTCTTCAATGGCTTTTGTCAGCTTGAAATAAAGCTCATAAGTAGTGTAATTTTGTAAAACATCTAATATAAATCCTTCTTCAATGGCTTGACGCATTGAATACAAATGAAAAGGTTGTGGTTTGCTTTCGGCATCTTTATGTCCAAAAACCTGCAATGTTTTATACTTTGGTGTTGCGGTAAATGCAAAAAATGAAATATTACTTTGCTGACCTCTTGCCTGTGCAGAACGCTCTATCTGTTCCCTTACAAAATCATCTCCTGTGTAATCGTCTGTTGTGTCTTCGGTGGTTGCTTCTTCTAAGGATTTTGCCGCTAATACCTCTTTCATTTTTTTACTGGCTTCGCCACCTTGAGAACTGTGAGCTTCGTCAATAATTATCGCATAATTTCTATCGGGCAACTTGCCAACTTTGTCAACTACAAACGGAAATTTCTGTAAAGTGGTAATTATGATATTTGTACCATAACCCAAAGCACTTGCTAATTGACTACTGTCTTTATCAATTCGTTGAACAACGCCTGTTTTATGTTCAAATTGATAAATGGTATTTTGTAATTGTTGGTCGAGTACTTTTCTATCGGTAACTACAATTACCGAATCAAAAATCCGATTGTCTTGTGCGTTATGCAAACTTGAAAGCCTGTAAGCCAACCAGGCAATGGAATTACTTTTGCCCGAACCTGCCGAATGTTGAATTAAGTAGTTTGTACCTGCTTCTACTTCGAGTACATTATTGCTGATTTTACGAACTGAATCTAATTGGTGATATCGTGGAAATATTAATTTTTCTTTCTTGTAAATTTTGCCGTTAGATTCATATTCTTCCGTTTCCAAATGCAAGAAACGTTGCAAAATTTCCATCCAACTATCTTTTTGCAAGATGTATTCCCACAAATAAGCTGTTCTGTAACCATTTTCGTTTTGTGGATTGCCTTTTCCGCCTGCCTGTCCGGCAGACAGGTTGTTGGATCCTTTATTAAATGGCAACCAATAAGTTTTGCTGCCAGCTAATTTTGTGCACATAAATACTTCATCTTGGTCAACAGCAAAATGGACGAGAGCTCTTTTCTTGAAAGCAAATAGCAACTCTTTATTATCTCTGGTGGTGCTGTATTGTTTTAAGGCATTGCCAACATCCTGACCTGTAAACTGATTTTTGAGTTCTAAAGTAGCTACAGGAATGCCGTTTACTGCCAAAACAACGTCAACCGAATTTTTATTCTTGGTGCTGTAATAGACTTGGCGATATACTTTCAGTCTGTTTTTATTGTATAAATCAACAGCATCAGGGTTGAGTCCCGAAGCAGGTTGGAAATATGCCAACTGAAAACGCACGCCATAATCTACAAATCCATTTCTAAGCACATCCAAACTGCCTCTTAAACTCAGTTCTTTATCTAAACGGTTAATAATTCTATTATCGGTATCGGCTCCGTGAATGGCAGAAATTTTCTCCCACTTTTTGGGTTGCGATGTTTGCAGAAACGCAATGACCTCATATTTAAACATTCCCAGTTCTTTGCTGTAATCTTCAGCGTTTCCTTGCGTGTAGCCGCCTTGTTCTACAAGTGATTGTACAAGGGCAGTTTCAAATGTATTTTCGGTTGTGATGCTCATAATCTAATTTTATTTCCAAATGGGCTGTTTTTCCCATCCTTTAGGGAAACCCATTTTATACAATGGTACTTGATTGAATTCATCAAACAATGCCAATATTTCTTGTTTAATATGATGACCCGGACTTATAAAATTGTTTAAATACAAGATGGCAGAAAGTATTGGAAATACCTTTCGTCTTTGGTGATTATCCGGCACATAATCTAAAATAGGAGCGATAGAATGCGTTGGCCAATCGTACTTATTGATGATGACTCTATTCCAAAGCCTTCCGTGATGGGCTATAATATTCCGAATCAAGGTTATGGTAATCAGCCAACTGCTGAGGTATTTCTGATTGTATAATCCAAATTCTCTGGCAATTTCATTTTTTTCGGGCAATTGGTGATTGATGTTTCGGTAGAGTTTAGACAAAGAACCCAAGCTTAAAACTTCTAAGGCTTTCCAACTCTCGGGATTTTCTTTGGGATGGTTTTTATAATGTTTTACAATAAACTCCTCACTGCTTTCGGTTAGCTCCGTATGGATTTTACTTTGAAAAGCACTGAAGTATTTTTTATTGGGGAAAAGCGAAGAATCCAAATACCATTCCGCACCATAAGTGAGCGAAAGGTGGTAAATCATTTTGGTACGCAAAGCAATTTCAATACGTTCAATGGCATTGAAAACAATTAAGCGGAAGTTTCGGTCGAAATTGTAGAGGTCGATAATATCTTCAAAATAACTATGGTCTGCAAAGCGATGATTTATTTTATCTTCCTGCATTTCCCACCAATAGCCTTTGAGACGGTAGTAACTGATATTTGCCAAAAAGTGTGGGGCATAGGCTATCTCCCTAAAAGCCATATTCCGACTTTTGAGTAGGTCAATTTGTTCTTGTATGGTTTTGGGATGCTTAGCCACGGCAGTGAAGTTTAAGAGCAATCCACTTTGCTGTGTCTATAAAAAAAGAAGACCCGTGAGCAGATCTTACGGGATGCAACACAGGTACTGTTGCTGCAAAAGTAAGTATATTAGTTGTGGTTACAAAATATTTACTCATATCACTTTTATTTTTCCTGTTACTACTTCACTGATTAAGGCAGTGCGGTATTCGGTGAGTAGGTCGATTAGTTTTTTTGTTTTGGCGTTTTTAGCATCTATAAGAGCACATTCGGTTTCAATGTGCAGGACGATGTTTTCTTGTTCTTGAATAGGTGGAATCGATATATAAATTGTTTTTAAATCATTTATATTGAATCTATAAACTTTTAGACCAGTTGCATACTTTTGAAGTTCTTTTGTGAAATTTTTTGAAGAATAATATAAATATTTACCATTTACCATTGCACTATTTGGTTTTAATAACATCTGTTCACCTCCTAATAAACCTAAATCTTTTCTATTGTAAAAAGCGGAATGACCTAAATCCTCAATTGTTTCTGATGTTGAAATAATAATCACATCTCCATAATTTACAACTTGAGAATCCTTGAAAAACTCATCATTAACGTAAAATTTAAAATTTTCATCAACTTCATCAACTTTATATGTCTTGCCATATTGCAAAGCAACATAGTTACCTTTACTTAATAATTCGTCTTTTTTAAAGCTTGAATTTCCTCTTACAAAACTACACACACCAGAAAGTTTTTTCACATCCCAATGCTCAGGAATTTCGCCCAGCCATTCAATACCGCTGTCTTTCATTTTAATTGTCTGCACCGTTGATTTGTTTGATTTTGAGATTTCGTTGATTTGCGTATCAGCGGAATCATTTAATCTTTTTTCATCTGCAGTCAGACCTTTGGTAACGGCTTGGTTGATGATGGCGGTTTTTTCTTCTTCGTAGAGTTCGAGCAGGCGTTTTTTGTCGGCTATCAGTTCGTCTATCTCGGCTGTTTTGCGGTCGAGGTAGTTGGCGATGGCGGTTTGTTCTTGTATTGTGGGACGAACCATTCTAAGATTTTCCAATACGTTCATTCCGATATTTTGTTGAGTACCATAATTCCAGCCTAACTCAATAGCCGAAAAGAAGCGACTTGACCTCATAAAAAAAAACAAGAAATCTGTTGTTGTTTTGTTTGGGGCAGGTCTAAATGCTGCCAATGGCGACCATATATTAAATTCTTCATTTGTTTGCACTCGTGCTAAGTTTCCAGTTGTTGCTCCAGATTTTATCATATAAACATCACCCATTTGTGGTTTATATTTTAAAGAAAATCTCTCGTGTTCTTCTATGGAAATAAATCCCCTCTTCTTGTTAAAATCAATTTTGTCATTTTTGATTGCTTCGGCAGAAATAAATGGAATACCATCAGGTGTTAGTTCAGGCGTTTCGTGCGGTCCATCAGTTAGTGGCATTAAAAGAGAATATTTAATTGGAACTACCTCCCAATGCTCCGGAATTTGCCCAATCCATTCAATGCCTGAATCTTTATAGTTGTCGTATTTTCTCATTGTCTGCACCGTTGATTTATTGGATTTTAGGATTTCGTTGATTAGGGTTTTGTATGTATTGCTTTTTTTGTAGTTTTTTTTCGATAGTTAAGCGTTTAAATTGCAAACTTGTTGAACCAAAGTTTATTAAAAGACCAATTTCAATTTTATATGCTTCGAGATAATTTAAAGCTTGCGCTAAATGGACTTGCTCAATTTGGGTTAAAGCCTTTATTTCTACCATAATTTTTTCTTCTACAAAAAAATCGACTCTGCGTGTACCTACTTGAAATTCTTCATACATCACCGGCATTTCTTTTTCTCTTTCAAACTCTAAGCCTTGTCTATTCATTTCAATAGCTAATGCTCGTTGATAAATGACTTCCTGAAATCCATTGCCCAAAGTGCTGTGGACTTTCATCGCACATCCAATAATGGTTTTAGTAATTTCAGAGTGTTTATAGTTTTCATCAATCATAATAATCTCTTAATCATTAAAAATCTGCGGTTCAGACGTTTTCTTCTCCAACGCCAATATATCGGCTTTAATCTTATCTAAAGGTCGCAAGGGTTTAAACTCGTAGAAATATTTGGTGAAGTTGATTTCGTAACCAATTTTAGTTTTGGTTTCGTCAACCCAAGCAGTTGGCAAGTGCGGTTTTACTTCTCGTTCAAAATATTCTGATATGGTTTGCTTCCTGAAAGGAGACGCAGAATCCTGCGTTTTTACAAGGAAAGGTATGTTCTCATAATCTCGTAAAGAGCTGTCAGGCTTTGGTTTGCCTTTGCTTTTTTGCACTTTGCCATTTTCAATAAGTGCTTGCTCAACCGTAATACGGTAATAGGCAAAATATTCATTGGGTACTATTTTAGAAAATTCGTTTTCTTCAAAGTTTCCGTATAGCTGTGTTATAAAACCAATGCCTTTTTCGGTTCCGTTTTCAACAACTTTTTTCCTTTTATTACCAAGGCTTTTATCCATTTTTTGCCAAAAACGGTTTTGTTCGAGTTTGCCTTCTTTCATCAATTCTTCATCCTTAACACCTGTGGCATTTATCAACTGTACTTTTCCTTTTCGTTCGGCGCTTTTGTTATTGGTAATAATCCAGATATAGGTTGAAATTCCTGTATTGTAAAAAAGTTGGTCAGGTAGTGCAATGATGGTTTCTAACCAATCATTTTCAATAATCCATTTTCTAATTTCACTTTCTCCGCTACCTGCTGCACCCGAAAACAAAGGCGAACCATTAAAGACAATTCCAATGCGTGTTCCGCCTGGCTTCATTTTTGAAATCATATGTTGCAAAAAGAGTAGCGAGCCATCGTTAATTCTTGGCAATCCTGCTCCAAAACGCCCTCTCATTCCTTTGCTGTCTGCTTCGGCTTTGATGATTTTTTGTGCTTTTTTCCAGTCCACACCAAAAGGCGGATTTGAAAGCATATAATCAAACTTTTCCTCTTCCAGACCGTCAACAGTAAATGTATTTCCGAATTTTATGTTTGCTGGATTCTGCCCTTTAATTAGCATATCTGATTTACAGATGGCGTAAGATTCAGGGTTTATCTCCTGTCCGAAAACTTTTAGCTCTGCTTTTGGGTTGAGTTCATTCAAATGTTGCTCGGCAACAGAAAGCATTCCGCCTGTTCCGCAAGCAGGGTCGTACATTGTTTTTACTATTCCTTCTTTGGTCAGGGTTTCGCTATCTTCGTTGAAAAGTACATTTACCATCAACCGAATTACTTCCCGTGGCGTAAAGTGTTCCCCAGCAGTTTCGTTGGATTGTTCTGAGAATCTTCTAATCAGGTCTTCAAAAATGTAGCCCATAATCATTGGGTCATCATCTGCAAGATCAATTTCCTGAAATGCTTTTGTAACCCGAAAAAGAATATCCGCCTTTGGGTCGTCCATTCTGTCTATTTGGTCGTCAAAGTTGAAGTATTCAATTATTTCTCTGGCACTTGTGGAAAATCCGTTGATGAAATTTCTAAGATTTACCGCCACATTATTTGGGTCGGCAATGAGTTTATCAAAGTCAAATTGGCTTCGGTTATGAAAGTTAAAACCTGCTTTTTTGTTTAAGGCTATGTCTTTTGCACTTTCTTTTATTTTTTCAACTGTTGGCAAGTAATCAAGTACAGTTTGTTTTGTATCTTTTAAAACACAGTCCAAACGTCTTAGCACTGTCATTGGCAAAATCACTTTTCCGTAATCTGCTCTCTTGTAATCGCCTCTGAGAAGATTTGCAACTTCCCATATTTTATCTGACTTTGCTTTAAAGTTCTTCATTTATATTTTTTTGTTCTTTTATTCCGTTTTTAAAATTACTTCAAATGTTTCGTTTTCTGTCCGAGCGCTGGCTAAAAAATAGCTCTTTTGGTTTTTTCTGCGTTGGCATTGCGTGTCGGCAAAAAACCAAATGTGCTGTTTGTGCTATTGGCTCTTTTTTACACTGACGCACAACGGCAGTCCGTCTAAAAACCTCCGTTTTCTTTTGTTTCTATACATTTTTACACAGCTAAGATAGCAAATACTCCCGTTGTAAGGAGGGCAAATTTTCAATCAATTTTTGTGATTGTTTTTTTTGTGTTCGCCAAAATAGCTCCAATGAAACCAAAAAGAGAGCTATTGGCATCAAAAAACCAAAAAGAAAATACCTAAGTGATTCTTTTCCAATGATATTCAAAATTCTGCGTAAATTGTAGGCCGTAAATACCAATCCTATATCGTCCGAAGCGCGTTGGATGGTCTGCTTGATCATGACGTAATTGAAACCCCACTGTCGCTTAATTGTGCCATAGGGGTGTTCCACGAACACAAGTATCTCCATATCAATATTTTCCACAAACAGTTCAATCATCCACACCTCATTATCGTGACTGATGGTAGCTTCCATACTCACCGGAAAGATATGCATTTGCTCCTTGTCTTGTCCTTGTTGGTACTTCATTGCGTGTTATATTTACGCATTAAATGTACAACTTTATATTGGATTATTACAGCTTTTTTATTGAAATATTATTCTTTTTTCTTCGGAAAATGATACGGGGGGAGGTAGTCTGACGGGTGGTTATCAGCGTAGTGCGGAATTAGAAGAACTTCACTTTTGGTTTAACCTTATATTTGTTAATATTCAATTCGCTTAAATTTTGCACTTTAGCCCGCATTATGCTTATACAGTGTTGTGGCTAGTGTTCTTTATTTTTCTGTTCACTTCATCAATTGACTTTTTAAGAGCTTTTTCAAATTTTGGTAAATATTCAACAAAAAAATCTACCATAGAATCCCAATCATCTCTGTTAAAAATATTCAGTTCCCCCTTCTCAAATTTAATTCTGCTCATTCTTTTATCATCAAGCCTTTCCCAAATCAAAGAATGTCCAAATATTTCTTCAATTCTTGCTTGTTTTTCTTTTAACAGGTCAAAAATTTCTTTGTTTTCCTCTTGTGATCTGCCATAAATTGATAGTTCTACTCTTACACAAGACTTAGTAATTATGGTGTTATAACTTACTCCACTCATACCTGAACCTGCGGAAAGCCAATGGTCTTTTGACGGGCTTACATTTTGGTAAAGTGAATTTATTGGGTTTAATGCTCCTATCATTTTAGCCCAAAATTCTTTTCTTATATGATGTCTGCTTTTTAATTCTTCCTGCCTTTCAATGTTTTCACGATTTTTTTGTGCCATTGAAATAATAAAGTCCTCTGCTTCTTTTATCGGGATTACTTGCTCAAAGTTGATTAAGATTGTTTCGTTCATTTTGAATGGTGTTGCCTTAAAACATTGAATTCTAAGCCCATAATTCATTAACCAAAGCACCGTAGATGTAACTTCTTTTCTAAAAGAACCTGACACCATCATTATTCGTTGAGAGTTACCAGCATTCAACTTCTCTTCGTAGTCTTCGCTTTCAAAAAAATCTTCAAATTTTTCTTTTGCAGAGTTGTCACCTAAATATGAATTAAAGATTTTAGTTATGTCATCTGTGCTTAAACTGGAACAATAGGAAGCATATTTTAAAACTTGCCAGGTTACATCTCGTCCGCTGTCGTCAAGTTTATTTTCAATAATTACTAAATTGCCTTGTTTGTCAAGTGCTAATAAGTCAAGGCGTTCATTGGTGTCATTAAATCCTGAAAATTCCTTTTGTATTACCAAAAGTTCTTCGTTCAAACACGATGGATTTTTAGCAATCCATTCCTGCAGGTGTTCACGTTCTTTAAAACCAAGTTCCTTAAAAGTGGCTGTCTTAACCTTTTGAATACTGTTGTCTTTTGGATTTATTTGATACATTTTGGTTTTGTTTTACATTAGCCACAACTAGCTTGCATGTTTACCTATATACTGTTTAAGATGTATTGGATATATACAGGTATTTCATAGTCATTGGATAGCTGCTTATTTACCCTACAAACTTAATAAAGTATTTCAATTAAAAGAATGTCTAAAGCCTTTCAAAATAAAAATATACTAACTTCGCCGCGACTCCCGGTATAAAAACTCACTACTTGCAATGTGGGCTTTCTTTAAGGAGGAAAGCCAGCCGGGAGTCGTTTTTTAAATTTTACCATGACAAAAAACCTGCTGATAGCCCGATTTTATGTAGCCGTACAATTCATCTGTCTGGCCTATTTGCTGTATAGCGGTCCTTGGCTTGCTACAAATTACTGGCTACTCGTATTGGAGATTTTTGGTGTGCTGCTTGGTGTTGTTGCTATTTGGCAGATGGGCATCGGGAATGTTAATATAACGCCAATCCCAAAAGAAAACGGCGTTTTAGTCACTTCCGGGATTTATTCGCTTATCAGGCATCCGATGTACCTGGCTCAACTATTGGTAGTTGCGGCTTTGGTGGCCGAATATTATAGTCCGGTCAGGTTGGCAGTGTTGCTGCTGCTAATGGTGAATTTGGTCTTTAAACTTCATTTTGAAGAAGGCCGACTTTTAACATATTTTGATGGTTACGCCGCCTATCGCGAGAAAAGCTGGCGGCTGATTCCGCTCGTCTATTAGTGACTGCAATTCTGTCAGAACCGCAAAAATGACCTTGCTAAAAAACCTGTAATTCGAGCTGGCACACATATTGATTTAGAGTTAGAAAATCAAACCATGGCGACGCAAAACATACAAAATCACAACGATTTATTGGCTGCTTTAAAGCCAGCTGAAAAAAGTTATTTACTGCTTTATAAAGCTGGAAGTGAAGCAAGTGAATGCAGTTTGGCTAACCTTAAAAAGGCTGCCGAAAAACTTTCTGGCGTAAATGTGCTGCTTGTTGATGTGGCTCAGGTGAAAGATATTCACGAGAATTACCAAGTGAAAACGGTGCCATCACTGCTGATTTTTGATGGTGAAAAATACAGCAATGTCATCAAAGGTTGCAACGATCCGCTGTATTATATCTCCCTTTTTGAAGAATCACTTTTTAGTACTTCTGCAAAAGAAGGAGAAGCACCTCAAAAGCGGGTAACGGTTTATTCTACACCAAGCTGCAGCTGGTGTAATACGCTTAAAGCTTATTTTAAAACCCACAATATTCGCTTTACGGATATTGACGTGAGTAAAAATCAGCAGGCAGCAGCGCAAATGGTTCGCAAGAGTGGCCAGCAGGGCGTGCCGCAGACAGATATCAACGGCCAAATTATCGTGGGTTTTGACAAAGCCAAAATCAACAGTCTATTAGGAATTCAATCAAATAATTAATATTAAATACACTAACGATGAAAGAGTTACAAGCATTAAACGAGCAGGTTATTCTGGATATGACCGAAGAAAAAGGTGAACAACGCACAGCCACCGGACTAATTATTCCTGAAACGGCCAAAGAAAAGCCGCAGACAGCTAAAGTTATGGCGATTGGAAATATTGAAAACCCAGCTATCACTATCGGTGATGTCGTGTTGTTTAAAAAATATTCAGGCACCGAAGTTGATTTTGAAGGCAAAAAATTATTGGTAATTCCTTATGCTGATCTGTTGGCAAAGGTGGTAGAAACCGAAGAAATTTAGACCCAGAATTATTTTGAATAATACTATTTAGGCCACTTAATTCTTTAGGTGGCTTTTTTGTGATTGAGAATTGCCCTTAGCGTTCTTTAGTTTAATTGCTTTCGCTACTTTTGCGGAGATATCCAGTCTTATGAAAAAAGTTTTTTTACCTTTAATATCTCTTCTTTTTATTGTATTTCAAGGATTTGCGCAGCAAGAGATCAGTTTAAATAAAAATCTTTTGTTAAGTGCCTCAAATTCTGGAGCTAAAGCTACACGTGGCAAGCAATGGGTTTATTATTCGATTGTAAATGAGGGAAATAACGGCAATTCACCTAAAAAGGATATCAGCTGGAATTTGTCAGCGGCCTTGTCGCTAAATGCCACGCCTTATCAAACTACTTTGATAAATTTTGAGTTTGATCAAATTCGTTGCATGGATGAAGTGCTTTACCGTGGAATCGCTATTTCTGAGTTGATAAAACCGGATATTTTCATTGGTCAGTTTGAGCTTGTGGATACTGATGGTAAAGTATGGCAGCGCCCTTTTGAGATTCAATTGACTGTAGATAAACCGATAAGTAAACAACTTAGCCATGTCGATTTAAAAGCTGGAAGTCAAAGCTTTAAACAAGCAGAGATCACCGATTTTGATTTTTCTGCAGAGGCGCAAAAACACATCGAGAAGGTAGTACATCAAATAAATACCTATTATGGTTCGCTAAACCTATTTGCGCAGCTCGAAAAATCTTTGCCGGAACAAACTGATGAAACTAATCCCGTGAGCCTGTTTCTGGCTTTTGACCTCATCCGAAAAGCTGTTCTATTAAGTGATGGTGTTGACAGTCAGCAGTATAACTATTTTTCAGTTTCTCAAAAGGAAATTTTTCAAACTGCTTTGGAATCGCTAAAGCGAAAGCAAACCCGCTACGAAACCTTACTCAATAGCTTTTTCAATACCCAAAATACTTTATCATTTAGCCCGGGCGAAATTGCTGACTTATATCTTCAAAAACTATTGGATTATAAGCAAATAGCCACAACGGTTGATTTCCGAGACTACGAAGTTTTCTACAATATGTATGGCATTCAGGCTGACGCTAACCTTTTGGATAAAATTGATAAGTTTGAGATGTATTTCAATAATCTTGCGCTAAGCCGCGGTATTATTGAGGTTTTGCTCAAAGAGGTGAACGCATTGCTTTCAAAGGAAGATTACGCCAATGCTTATTTTTTGTCTGACCAACTTTTTGAAAGCGGATTAATTAACAATACAGACCACGAAAAGCAAGCGGTTGTTGAGCGTCTGTCGCTTGCAAGAGCCGGAGTGTTAGAGTCTTATTTTCAGATAAATAACAAAGCGCTTGAGGCAAATAATGAGAAAATGGCGGGCCTCTATTTTTCAAAATCGAAGGATTTTTTCAAAAAGGCTTTTAATAATATTCCCGACAATAACACCCGCCTTGTGGCTACCAATCTGATTGGAAATTATCAATTGAAAGCCAATGAATTATTGAAGCTTCAGCAAACGGATAAGGCTATTCAGTATTTGGAGCAAGCTTGGGAAGCGGCCTTTTTATATGATAATAAGTCCTTGCAAATTGCCTTGAAAGACAACTTGAATGCGGCGCATCAACAAAAGTTTAATCAGTTGATTCGAGAGGTGGCGATATTAAGTGAGCGTAGAGAAGATAGCCAGGCCTTGCTCGAACTTGAAGAAGCCAACAGCTATTACGAGCAGCATGCCGGTTTCATCAGTCAAACAGCTGATTTTGAACTGCTGAAACAAAGGCTTGGCGAGCCGATATTTTCTGACAAAATTCAATCAGGAATTTTGGCTGCAAAGCTTGGGAACACAGATGCTGCTTTAAGAAATCTGGCAGAGGCCAATCAACTTGAAAATAAATCTGATTATGCTTCAAATCACGAAGGCAGAATAAGCAATGAGCTGGCTAAGCCATTGATTATTGAGAAGATAAGAACTGCAAACAAACAGGTCTGGGCCAACAAGCTGGATGAAGCCTGGGGGATTTATTACGAAGCCCAACAGATTTCAGAAGAGTTCAAGCTTCAGAATGATCCAGAGATAATGGATGTTTTCAGCAAGTTGGATGCGCGGATTATCGAGCGAATCTGTATGAACAACCAACAAACTTATGACGAGCTGATGTTGACTGCCGAGCGGGCGATACGTCTTGAAAAGATCAGTGATTTGCGGCGAGCATTGGAAGAGGCCAGAAAACTCGTAGATAAAAACCGGGGCTGTAATATTCAAACGGAAGCACTTATAAACTATGAAAAGCGGTTTGAAAGCTCTTTTGATTATTGGGAACGCTATCAGCATATGCTTGATATTATGTATGCTAAAGGTTTTGAGGCCGCTATACCTGCCTATTTGGAACTGGATCAACAGGCAGCTAATTATGATCTTTCCAGGCTTGGCAATCTCCATCAGGATATGCAAACTTTTTTGGGTGAACAGCAAAATCCAAAACTCACCGCGCTTGCGATAAATTATTTTATTAAAGCGCAAGATTTTGATTCAGCTAAAAAATATTTCCAGCTGTTTATCTCTCAAAATCCTGATCCAAAAGTGTTTAAAGCTGAAATTGAAAACACGGCAAAAGTTTTTGCAGCATACGACAGTCAGAATGCCACCGGAAAATCTGCGGAAGCCTTATTGCAGGAATATGATTCGCAAATATTTGATTATAAAGACTTTATCAAAAATTACAAACGACAATTCTAAGCTACGCACTAATAAGTTTCGATCAAAGGCAATGTGCCATAAACTGGATGCTCAGGCTTTGTCCTGCTGAAATTATGTATATTTGGTACGCCTTTAAATCGCTTTCAATAAGCCATTAATATAAATTTAACTTTTAGATTATGAAACTTTTACTGATCAGTAATTCTACCAATGCCGGAGAAGCTTATTTGGGCTGGCCCCAATCTTTTATCAGTGATTTTATGCACAAACATCAGGTTACCAAAGTGTTATTCGTGCCTTATGCCGGTGTCAATTTATCGTCTGATGGCCTAAAAGCTTCTTATGACGCTTATGAAGCACGTGTGAAAGCTGTTTTTAGTAAACTGGGGTTCGAGCTGGAATCAATTCATCAAAAAGACAATCCTGTTGAAGCTGTCAAAAATGCGGAATGTATTGCTGTTGGTGGTGGAAACACCTTTCATTTGGTGGCGCAGATGCAGAAAACCGGCATCATGGATGCCATCAGAAAACGTGCACTTGAAGGCATGCCGTATATGGGGTGGAGTGCCGGATCGAATGTGGCCTGCCCAAGTTTAAAGACCACCAACGATATGCCGATCTTCGAGCCGGAAAGTTTTAACTGCCTCAACCTGATCCCATTTCAGATCAATCCACATTATTTAGATGCTAACCCGGAAGGACATGGAGGCGAAACCCGTCAGCAACGTATTGAAGAGTTTTTGGCTATCAATCCTGAGGTGACGGTTGTTGGCCTGCGCGAAGCTTCACTGCTCGAATACGATGGGAATAAACTCCTTTTGAAAGGCAGTCGTGATATGCGTTTGTTCAAAGCCGGCAAAGAACCCGAAGAAATTAAACAGGGAACCGATGTGAGTTTTTTGTTGAAGTAATTAGCTTTGAAAGTCAGGGTGCGACGATAAGTCGACTTCAAACAGTCGTCCCCTGGCTTCAACCTAAGTTCCAGTCAAGGTGCGACTATTTTAACGGGTTCGTATTAGTCGCGCCCTAACTTTCATAACATTATCGCGCCCTGACTTTCCAGTGATTTTAATTCTGCTCCGTTATCAGCTCCAGAAGCTCCTCTGAGGATATTTTGGCTGACTGGTCGGTGCCGTGGAGCAGCTTGTCGGCTAAGTCGCGTTTTTCGTGGTGCATTTTCACTATTTTCTCTTCAATGGTGTTTTCGGCTATGATACGGTAGATGGTCACCGGCCTAGTTTGGCCGATGCGATGTGCCCTGTCTGATGCCTGGTCTTCAACCGCAGGGTTCCACCATGGATCCATGTGTATCACATAGTCAGCAGCGGTAAGGTTGAGGCCTACACCACCAGCTTTTAAACTGATTAAGAACAGATCGCTCTTACCGTTTTGAAAATTATCAATAGCTTTTTCTCGGTTTTTTAAAGGCGTGCTACCATCCAAATACTGGTAAGAAATTCCTTTTTTATCCAGCATGGTGCGTATCAGGCTCAAATGTTTGGTAAACTGCGAAAAAACCAAAGCTTTGTGGTTGGCATCAAGCAAATCATCTACTAAAGTTTCTAAGGCTTCCAATTTTGAGCTTGGGATATTACTGTCAGGAACAAGTAATTGTGGATGACAACTCATCTGCCTTAGCTTGGTTATTTCGGCTAGTATCTGAAGGTGTTTGGCACCACTCTGAACCGTACTGCTTGCTATTTGGGCTATCGCTTCTTGTCGCAGCACTTCGTACATGGCACGTTCCTGTTCCGAAAGCTGCACCTGAAGGGTTACCTCTGTTTTGTCGGGCAGATCATCCAGCACCTCGTTTTTATTGCGACGCAATATAAACGGTGAAATATACCTATTCAGCTCTTTGCGACTTTGATTGATTTGGGAAGCATCTCCGTTATTAACAAACTTTTTGGCAAACTGTTCCTTGCTACCCAGCATGCCGGGATTAATAAACTGGAAAAGATTCCACAATTCGCCCAAATGGTTTTGTATAGGCGTTCCGGTAGTTATCAGCTTGAATTTTGCGTTTAATTTCATCACGGCTTTGCTACGGACACTCTTGGCATTTTTTATGGCCTGAGCCTCGTCCAACACTACAATGTTCCAATCTTGCTTTTCGAGCAAGTCGGGATTCGACTGCACAATGCCGTAACTGACCACCAAAACATCATGCTGGCCTAACTTTAATAGAGCTTCTTCGCGGTTGTGAAACTTTAACTCCATGGGATTTAGGGTGGGGGCAAAGCGGTTCAGCTCTTTAATCCAATTGTTACAAACCGAAGCGGGGGCAAGCACAAGGCTGGGGCCGTTTTTAGCATACTTTAGCATTATGCTCATGCCTTGAATGGTTTTTCCCAAACCCATGTCATCGGCGAGGCAAGCTCCTACGCCCCAATGATGTAAGCGATCGAGCCACAAGACGCCTTCCTTTTGATAAGGACGCAATTCTGCTTTTAAATTATTGGGCAAGCTGGGGGTATATGATTTCAAGCACTCCAGGTTTTTAAGATGTTGTTTCCACGATTTATCGGTTATTACATTTTCGATCCCTTCTAAAAACTTTTCGATACTACCCGATCCCAATGGGTGCGCCAATAAATTTTTCCCCTTTTGATGGGTAATGCCGTTTAATGCTGCCAGCCTTTTTTGAAGATCGCTACGGATGCTCAAATAGGTTTTATCGTCTAACTGGATATACTTTAGTATTCCACCTTTCGACAGGTCGAGCAATTGTTGAATGCTGAGCTTCAAATCTTTATCTATGACGATTTCGCCATCTATGGCAAACCAATCTTGTGATTTCTTTACACCAATACGAAAGTCGGAATGCGATATTACCTTTGCCACACGCAAACGCTCGCCCTTTGGCCATATCATTTTCACTTCAGGTGCATGCTCTTTTACGTCGGCTAAAAAACCCAAGATATCCTCCTCATTATCTAGGAATAATTGTGCGGAGTTACTTTTCATTTCTTGCAGCCATTCGATACGTTCTGCCAGATCGAGCAAAATATCTTTTTCGAGCTTGCGGTCGCGCACAATATTAAAGTTCTGTCCCTGAGCATTTTTCACCGGCACTTCTGCCGAACCTAAGCCCGGCACAAAGCGTGCATCTTCGTCCTTAAGTACTTCGATCAATAACTGAATATGCAGCTGATCATTGACCGGGGTGAGTTGGAAAACAGGAATATTAGCACTCTTTTTCTTCTTCCCTGTGTTTTGAGCCAGGTTGCCCAACACGGGCATTACCTCGCCCAAGCGATCTATTACGGGTTTTGCTTTTTCCATCCCACTTTCGGGTATCGCTATTTCGCTAAGCTTGTTTTCCGACAATATATTAAAAATCTTCAGGGCTTTATCCGACCAATGTATATAGATATAACTGGTTGGTGTTTCCATTATTACCCTTTCGTCGGGTGATTTTGGATGTAGCTTTATACTTGCTCCTTTTTTATCTTTATCTATTTGTATATGAGCTTCTTGAATCCGTATAGTCAGTGGCAAATGCGGTTCTACAAGGGTGTAAACCTCTGGGTGGACAGCGAGATTTTGTAATAATTTAAACCAATCTTTTATATACGGTTCATTATAATAATCGTGTTTTTGAATACACGAAAGGACATCCCTGTCTTGTTTTGTGGCAAAATCAGGGTTAGCACTGATCATACGCGTTAAAGAACGTTCTTTTCCTTTCGACCAACCACTTTTTTTATTTGTTTGTTCCAGGCAATATAGTCTACCTGCCTCTAAAGGGTCAACCAGCCAAATCAAACGTTTTTCCGGTGTTTTACCGGCAACTTTGCTGTCGTTTTTTTTTGATATTTCATCAGCAAGGATCGTCAGTACTTCTTCCCAAACCTCATCGGGTTTGTAAAGTTCTGCCAGCGGAATCATATCAAATTTATTGCGTAATTCGTTTAGTCTTTTTTCTTGCTCCCTGACAAATTCTCTTGAGGGCTTCAAGCCGGCTGCTCTATATTCAAACTCTTCCTTTTCATTGACATCATTAGGAAATTCAGTATTTTTAAGGGGACGATCAAACCACTTTAGCACGGCTGTTAAAAAATACTGATGAAAATCCTTTTCATAGTAAAATGTAATTTCACCTGCAGTGGTTGTTTCCTTACCTAATTTGTGATTAATAAACAACAGTATAATTTGACCAAAGGATATAAATGGATTGGATACGTCAGCTTCTTTTGGTAAGTGTTTGAGCGAATTGCGGATAAATGTCGCCGCCGTTTTAAAGCTTTCTAAACCGCCGTAGGACAGCAGCATGATGGCATATAATATGCCAAAAACCCCGGGAAGTTCTTTTCTTCGGTGTCCTTCTTGTTCTTGAATTTCGGTAAGGAAAGCGGCAGCTTGCAGCACTGCTTCTTCAGTTTTGCCTTTCAAAAGTTTGCTAAAAAACAGGCTGTTTTCAGAGATTTTCAAAGCCTTAGTTATCTCCAAAACTTCATTTACAGGAAGAATAAGGTGAGCGCAGGACGCATACACGTATTTAGAGTATATATCAACTTTTACTGTATTGTTGAGATAAATGGGCTTTAGCTGTTCAAAATCTTCATAATGCAGTGAAAATGGAAGGGTGTTTAGTAATAAATCTCTTCTAAGTTTATGAAAACCGGAAAGGAAAGGAATAATAGCAGTCATGTCCTTGATGCGCACTAAAGCTGACCTAATTGAATACTCAGCACTATGCCAGGTGTAAGATTTTGAAACGCTTATTAATTCATCAAGTTTTGCAAAATCACGGGTTAAAATGGCTAAATGAATTGGGATTGCCTTGCGATGAAAAGAATAGGTACCTTCAAAGTATATAGAAATGCCCTTTACAAGTGGTAGGTTTTCTTTAGCTAATGGCAAAATCTTTGCTGCCGCATCTATATCAACCCATAAACCTGAGTTAAATAAAACAAGCAGGTTTTTGGCTTGCAGTTGATCTATAGAACGGCTTATGCTGGGTCTTTTTATGGTTGAACAAGGCCAAACGGAAGCTAGAATACGCTCGAGATTATATTTTGTATCAGTTATTGAGAATGGATAGCTGATTAAAGTCAAGGTTTTTAACACGATGGCTTCAATGCGGTCTAATTCAATTCCAAGGATAGTATTTGGAAGTTCTGAAAATTCTTCTTCTTCAAATAAAGTACTCATATTATTTTTTCAAAAACACCTAATTTTCTCAACCCGATTTAATTCAAATTTACTTTGTAAAGATGTTTTTAAAAGGCAGTCTCCTGCTTAAAAAATTAGTGGTTTTTTTCTCATTGCCGGCTTTTGTTTCAATCAACAAAAAGACGACTTTCAAAAATCGCTTTAAGCCGTTTTAATTCCCTTAAAATAAACCTTATATAAATAAAGCATTCATTATGAATGCTTTATTTGTGTAATTGTGATCCCGGCGGGATTCGAACCCACGACCCGCAGCTTAGAAGGCTGCTGCTCTATCCAGCTGAGCTACGAGACCAAAGCTTTTGTTTAGCGGCTGCAAAAGTAGTAAATCTTGGGCTTGTAAAGACAAAAAATCAAAAAAAAGACGGCCTCGGCAGAAATACTTTTTCTGACGAGGCCGTCTAATATCTATTGTGTTAGATTTAGTAGCGGTTTCTGTATCCACCGCCATCACCGCCTTCGCGACGTTGTTGGTAGCCTCCGCCGCCTTCGCGACGTGGATAACCTCCACCTCCTTGACCTTCAGTTTTTGGACGTGCTTTTTTAACTACGATAGTGCTTCCGTCAACGTCTGTTTCATTCAGCGCGTTGATGGCTTCATAAGCTTGATCATCGTCAGGCATTTCAACAAAACCAAAGCCTTTTGAGCGGTTTGTTAATTTGTCAATAATGACTTTTGCAGAAGATACAGTACCGAATTGTTCAAACAAAGCCTGTACGTCCTCGCTCGTTGTTTTGAAATTGAGTTTTGCGACAAAAATGTTCATTGTAATAATAATAAATGATAAATAATTTTCAATAAGAGAAATAATTTCTAAGAAGCCCAGAGGATTAAGTTCGGAATTAGTTGGAAGTTACACTGCTTACTGAAATGAAAATTTTAATTAAATCCCGACAAAGGTAAACAAATAGTAAAAGGATTTACTATTTATGAAAAAAAATGTCAACATAACAAGTCGGCACAGCCAATAACTCTGTTAGTCAGTTTGATGTGATGAAAAACAAGGCTGAAAAAACGGATTTTTTGGGTGGTTTAATGGCTGTTTTTGACCGGATAATCTTAGTGTTTAGCACGTATAAACCACAAATACCGGTTTACTGACTTTTGCGCTAAAATCATTTCTTAATGAAAAAACAACTCGACATTTTGCTTGAATTGTTGTTTTCGGAAACATATCAGGCAGACTTTTTAATCGCAAGGTCGATCTGATTATGAACCAAGATTATACACTTCCTGAATTTCTTTTAGCTTTTCCTCAAAAGGAATCTTCAAATCAATGAGTTCACCCGATTTAATATCGAAGACCCATCCATGAACGATCGGATATCCTGTTCTTAGATAATACCGTTGAACCACCGCGGTTTTTATCACGTTGAGGCATTGTTCTTCAACGTTTAGCTCAATCAATCGGCGGTAGCGGGCATCTTCTGATTCAATGAGTTTTAGTTCGGATTTGTGAAAACGAAAGACATCCCGAATATTCCTGAGCCACGGATTAAGTATGCCCATATCTTCTGATTGCATGGCCGCTTTTACGCCTCCGCAATAATAATGACCGCAAATCACAATATGTTTCACCTTCAAATTATTCACGGCATAGTTGATAACACTCATCACGTTGAGGTCATTGTTGCCAACGATATTAGCGATATTGCGGTGTACAAATACTTCGCCGGGTTTCAGCCCCATCAATTCTTCGGCAGTTACACGGCTGTCACTGCATCCAATGTATAAGAAATCAGGATCTTGACCTTCTGCCAGTTTTTCAAAATAATTGGCATCTATAGACAGTCTCTCTTTCACCCAGGCTTTGTTGTTCTTGAAAATCTCGTTGTATGTTGTCATTAAGTGTTTTTTTGAGCGACGAAAATACAATCATTTATGCTCTATTGTCAAATTTAGGATGAAAAATTGGGGGAAATATATGCCTTTCAATTAAAACTTTTAGAAGGTTTTCCGGCACTAACGTTATCAGATTTTTTTCCTTTAAGCCCTATTTATCGTGAAAAAACCAGTTACACCCTTTCAATAACCATTGCAATGCCTTGACCAACACCAATACACATGGTGCAAAGCGCAAGCGACGTTTTTTGTTGTTCCAGTTGATTTACAGCTGTTGTGAGTAAGCGTGCACCACTCATTCCAAGCGGATGTCCCAAAGCAATTGCGCCTCCCAAAGGATTTATCCGCGTATCATTGTCCTGCAAACCCAGCTCGCGGATGCAACCCAGAGCCTGTGCAGCAAAGGCTTCGTTGAGTTCAATTAAATCCAGGTCGTTGAGTGTTAGCTTCAGTCTTTTGAGTAGTTTTTGGGTTGCCGGAACAGGCCCCATACCCATAATTCGTGGTAAAACTCCTGCTGTTGACATGCCAAGGATACGGGCTTTCGGATTCAAGTTATACTTTTTCACTGCTTCTTCCGAAGCAATCACCAAAGTAGCAGCACCGTCATTTATTCCAGAGGCATTCCCAGCAGTTATGGTTCCATCGCTACGAGAAAGCGCTTTTAAAGCAGCAAGTTTTTCCAGGCTGCTCAGGCGCGGATGTTCATCTTTATCCACAGTAATACTGTCGCCTTTTCGCTGTGGAACAATAACGGCAATAATTTCGCGTGCCAAACTTCCGTTTTTCTGGGCTTCAGCTGTTTTTAGCTGGCTCCATTGCGCAAAAACATCTTGATCTTTTCGGCTTATGCCAAAGTCGTCGGCTATATTTTCAGCGGTTTGCATCATCGATTCAGTGCCGTAGAGCCTGTCGAGGGTTTTGTTTATAAAACGCCAGCCAAGAGTGGTGTCGAACAACTCAGGCGCACGACCAAAAGCTTGTTCGGCTTTTCCCATCACGAAAGGTGCTCGCGACATGCTTTCTACGCCGCCGGCAAAAATCAAGTCTGCCTCACCGGATTTTATGGCCCTGGCAGCAGTTCCCACAGCATCCATGCCCGAACCGCAAAGCCTGTTGATGGTAGCACCTGGAACGCTGGCCGGAATTCCGGCAATCAGTGAAGCCATCCGACTGACATTCCTGTTGTCTTCGCCTGCCTGATTAGCACAACCCAGTAAAACATCGTCGATGGCTTCGGGATCAATCGTTGGATTACGCAGCAGAAGTGCTTTTAGGGTAAATGCGGCCAAATCATCAGGCCTTACAGCAGCAAGGCTTCCGCCATATCGCCCAACGGGCGTTCGAATCGCATCGCAAATATAAACTTCTCTGATCACAGGCATTTGAAAGTAGTTTTAGTGATAAATCGTTTTTTTTATAATTTGGGTTAAACCTACACAAGAATTAGGGAAAACTGATGTTTTGCTCATACAACTCCTCTAATTTAGGTTTGATAAACCTGAAACCATTTAAAAGTGCGTCGGATAATCTGTCCACCTCTTTTTGGGTGATAGCCGTGGAAAACATACAGGCACAGGTGTTTATCATGATAATATGCTCTTTGTAGAACAAATAATCCAGGAGCTCATTGATGACTGCAGCCACAGCAGGTCTTTGGTAAGCTTCTCGATAAGTTTGAGGAGGCGAAAGTCTGAAATGAAGCCGAAACATAGAACCGGCACCTGTTATGGAGACCGGAACATCAGCAATTCTAATTGCATTTTCGAGCTGTACAATAGCTTTTGTCGTCAAAGCATTGAGAGCGTCAACTACTTTTTGATCAAACAGTTCCATCGCTACTCTGCCAGCGGTCATGGACATCGGGTTGGCAGAAAATGTTCCTGAATGCGGAAACAGCAGTCGGCTTTGGCTGGGATCTAACACATCCATCACGTCAGAGCGTCCTGCCAGCGCGCCAACCGGAAAACCTCCGCCAATTATTTTCCCAAGGGCAGTAAGATCGGGTTTCACCGTATGTTTTTCTTGCGCTCCGCCAAAGTTTACCCTGAAAGTAACGACTTCATCAAAAACCAGTAAAGCATTATTGCGGCGCGTCCAGGCGTATAGTGCCTCCACAAAGGCTTTGGTGGCGGGCAAAAGGCCCACCCGATGAGGCACAGGATCAATAATTACACAGGCTATTTGATCGGCTTGAGTATCTAAAATATTGAGGGTGTGTTCGATATCATTAAACGGGAAAACGACGACATTATCGAGAACAGCTTGTGGCGTGCCGAATGCCACCGGAACGCTGTTAGGACTGCCAATATCTCCCCAGTTGAAGGGATTGGCTGTCTGGCTCACCTCGGCAAAGTCGTAAGTGCCATGATAGGCACCTTCTGCTTTAGCGATTTTTGGTTTGCCGGTAAAAGCCCGAGAAGCTTTAATCATCGCCATTACAGCTTCGGTGCCGCTATTTACAAATCGAATTTTCTCGAAACTTTCGGCCCGATTTATCAATAATTCGGCCAGCGAAAGCTCAGCTTCTGTAGCAAGCGTATAGGCCGTTCCCTTTTTTAATTGTTCCGTAACAGCCTCTACAATAGCCGGATGCGCATGACCGTGAATGAGCGAAGCCATATTGTTCGCAAAGTCAATACGCCGGCTGCCATCAATATCGGTAACATAGCATCCAGAAGCTTTAGCCACATACTGTGGAAAGGGTTTATGATAGACCGTATTTCTGCTTACACCTCCGGGGATTAGGCCAATGGCTTTTTGGTACAGCGCTTCACTTTTGTTGTTTTGTTTCATCGCAATGATTTTTTAGTCCTTAAAAAACATTGATTGTATAAGTTTTTATTGATTAAGCAGTGCTTCAGTTTGAGTTTGGAGATAGCTGAAGCTAACACCCGGCGCCATTTCTTTTACGAAAAGTCCTTCTTTCGTGATATCGATAATGGCGAGGTTGGTGTAAATCCTGTTAACAACACCTTTTCCGGTGAGCGGATAGCTGCATTGTTTCACAATTTTTGACTCACCTGTTTTGGTCGTATGCCGCGTAATTACATAAATGGTTTTTACGCCAGCAACCAAATCCATTGCACCGCCTACCGCGGGAATAGCACCTGCTTCGCCAGTTGACCAGTTCGCAAGATCACCATTTTCAGCAACTTGTAAAGCGCCCAAAACGCATACGTCAATATGCTTACCACGAATCATCGTGAAACTGTCAGCATGATGAAAATAGCTGGCTCCTGGAATAGCTGTAACCGCTTTTTTTCCGGCATTGATAAGTTCTGGATCTTCTTTTCCTTTTTCAGGAGAATTGCCCATTCCTAAAAGTCCGTTTTCAGTGTGATAAATCACTTCACGGCCTTCCGGAACGAGTCCGGCAACCAATTCAGGGATGCCAATTCCCAGATTTACGTAAGCACCATCGGGTATGTCAAAAGCAACTTTTTGTGCCATTTCATCAGTGCTCCAGCCTTTAACTCCGGTTTTTTCTACCATGGATACCTCCTGTTTTCTGCAATCAGCCTTGATTCGTCCGCCGGATTTTCTACTAACATCACACGCTGAACAAAAATTCCTGGAGTAACGATACATTCGGGGTCGAGATCGCCTAGCTCAACGAAATTCTGCACCTGAACAATAGTCGTTTTTGCTGCTGTACACATTATGGGGCCAAAGTTTCGTGCTGTTTTATTGTAAATCAAATTACCATAACGATCAGCAGACTTGGCTTTTACGAAAGCAAAATCAGCCTTTATGGCTTTTTCCATCACATAAGTTGTGTTATCAAACTCCCGGCTTTCTTTGCCTTGTGCCAAAGGTGTGCCAACGGAAGTTGGCGTAAAAAAAGCGGGAATCCCGGCACCGCCTGCACGAATGCGCTCGGCCAATGTTCCCTGTGGAACAAGTTCCAGCTCGATTTCGCCTTTTTGATATAATTCAGGAAATACAGTAGAGTTGGCAGTTCTGGGAAAGGAACAGATCATTTTATTCACCCTTTTGTGGGCAATCAAGGCAGCCAGGCCTACCTCGCCGCTGCCGGTATTATTACTTACGATGGTGAGTTCCTTAGCACCTTGATCAATCAAAGCGTGAATCAATTCTATTGGACTTCCGGCTTCTCCAAATCCGCTAATCATAATAGTAGCACCGTCGAAAATATCAGATACAGCTTCTTTTGCCGAAGAAACAAGTTTATTAATCATAACAGCTTTGCTTAGGCGTCCAATTTTTTGCGCAATGCAGCATCAAGCGAAAGTTCAATTTTAGATAGCTCATCCAGGTAAAAATGTTTTTCGCCCTCAAAAGGTTTTAATTTTTCAATGGTATTTTCGTGGGCATCATATTTAGCCAGGAAAACTTTATCCATCCATTCCATATTTCTGGCTTCGTTAAACTTGAGCGCGAAAGCTTTCTCACCGTTCACCATCACCTCTCCAAGCATGGAAATTTTGCCCGCCGAAGCTGTCATAGTGATATAACGCGAAGGCCTGTTGATGCTGGGGAGTGAGCGATAAACCTTGCTAAATATCTGATTTATAATAGTAAGCGGAGCAGTGAAATAATGGTGTTCGCCGGTAGGCCGAGCGCAATACATCGAGTGGAAACCAACAGATAAAGTGGCCAATACATTACCGAGGTCGATCCAGTTTTGGGCTGAGCGGTCGATGTCGATTTCGCCATTTTCGTTGGAGAACATACTGATATGGTGCATCACCGGGCTTTGACTTTTTAGCGTCACGCCATGGTTTTTCAGTCGGCGGATGGCTGCGATGGTCGAAGGATTCAATATTTCACGTGGTGTTGAAAAATGCGACATCAGTACCACCTGTAGGCCGCTATCAATAAGTTTTTTAAACAGTTCCAAGTACCTAATGTAATCAGTAGTCAGTATCAATTCCGGATGGTAGGTGAGTACCCGAGTTCCAAGTCTCAAAGTCTTGATATGCATTAGGTTATCGTCCTCGATTAGTGGCAAAACATAGGCCTGCAACCGTTTAAAAGTGATATAACTCGCATCGCCTCCGGTTATCAGCACATCGGTAACTTCTTTGTGTTCCTTTAGATATTGGTGCACCTGGTCTATGTCTTTTTGCACAAACATATCCTCGTCACCACGCACCTGAGCATGACGGAAACAATAAGTGCAAAAGGAGAAACAGTTTTGTGTGCTGGAATCAAAAATCAGCTGAACTTGTGGGTATTTATGCTGGCTCCCTTCCAAAATTTCCAATCCGCCATCATCAGGTTCAAACCAAGGCTTGTTCAACAGCTGCTTGCCATCGTGAGGATTGGTTTTTTTCATGTATTCAGCAATATGTCGCTCCTTTTCTGCTTCAGATGTTGCTTTACTATAATGTTCAAAAAGCTCCGGATTAATCATTCCCGGCTGCGGAAACACCAGCTGAAACAGGGAATCTTTGACGAAATTTTTCCAGTTGATTTTATTTAAAACGTGCTTCGTGGCTAAAAAGCGGTAAACTTTGATAAAAAGCTCGCGTTCTTCAATATGACCAATATCGATACCGTTTTCGTTCAATATGCTAACAATTTCACGAAAACCGTTCAATCCTGAATATTTTTCCTTTCCGGTAAAAATAAAATCTGCGGATTCCATAATTCCGGAGTGCTGTGGGTAGCTGTTGTGCATGCGGGAAAGTAATGCGGCAGGCAATAAATTCTCGTTACGGATAGTGTCTTTTATTGCGCTATTATATTGATAGCGGTTCATGATGTGTTCGACATCTTCTGCTTGAATGCTTTGTTTGATACGCGCATTTCCACTTACAGCAGGCATTGGTGAGTTGGTTAAATTCATTTTAAAGGGATTTTGAAATACATATTTTGACATATACTAAGAGCAAATGTAATTGTTTTTCATTACGATTATTCTAAAATTCGCCACATTTAGTATTTTGCCATTAAATCTCTGAAAAATTATTTACAAGGTATAAAAGCATTGTTTCCTGATAATTGTTGGTGTTTTGTGCTCACAACATTCAGTTTGATTAGCTATTTTTGCAGCCTGATGGAGAATTTTCAAAAAGCGATAAGTGGGAAGCATTTTGCCGTAATTGCAGAAATTTGTCGTCAACACAAGTTGGAGGCATATGTAATAGGTGGGTATGTGCGTGATTTTTTACTCGGACGAAAGTCGAAAGATGTTGATATTGTGGTTATTGGTGATGGTATTACTTTTGCGCAAAAAGTTGCTAAGAAGTTGGGGAAAGGCAGTGAGGCCAAATTTTATGGGCAGTTTGGAACCGCGATGCTTAAGTATAAAGGTATTGAAATAGAATTTGTTGGAGCACGAAAGGAATCCTATAAGCTCTACAGCCGCAAGCCCAAAGTGGAAGCTGGGACGCTGGCTGATGATCAGAATCGCCGTGATTTTACCATTAATACTTTGGCTATCAGCCTGAATGAGAATAATTATGGTCAATTAATCGATCCTTTCGGCGGGCTGGCCGATTTAGAGCAGCAAATTTTAAGAACACCACTCGATCCCGATATAACCTATTCCGATGATCCCTTGCGGATGATGCGCGCTATTCGTTTTGCTACCCAACTGGGATTTCAAATCGAGACGAAATCTTTTGAAGCCATAAAACGTAATAAAAAGCGGATAAAAATTGTTTCGGCTGAACGTATTACAGATGAGCTGAATAAAATTCTGATGACGCCAAAACCAAGCGTGGGTTTTAAGTTACTTTTTGATACGGGGCTTTTGCATGAGTTTTTTCCGCAGATGGCACAACTACATGGTGTAGAGATAATTAATGGGAAAGGTCATAAAGATAATTTTTACCATACACTGGAAGTTCTCGACAATTTATGCAAAGTATCCGATGATCTTTTTTTGCGTTGGTCCGCCATTTTGCACGATATCGCCAAGCCTCCTACCAAACGTTTCGACCCGCAGCAAGGCTGGACTTTTCACGGACACGAATTTCTGGGAGCGAAAATGGTTCCCGGCATTTTCAACCAACTAAAATTACCATTAGGTGATAAAATGAAATTCGTGCAGAAAATGGTTTTGCTGCATCTTCGACCAATTGTTTTGGCGCAAGAAACCGTTACCGACTCGGCGGTCAGGCGTTTGCTTTTTGATGCTGGTGATGATATCGATAAGCTGATGCAATTATGCGATGCCGATATCACTTCAAAAAATGAATTTAAAGTAAAAAAATACCGGGAGAACTTTCAGTTAGTTCGCCAAAAACTAAAAGAAATTGAAGCCAAAGATAAAGTCAGAAACTGGCAGCCACCAGTAGATGGTGAAATCATTATGAAAGTTTTTGGTTTAAAACCGAGCAAGGACGTTGGCATAATCAAAACTGCCATCCGCGAAGCTGTACTGGATGGTATTATTGAAAATGACTTTGACGAAGCCTATGTTTTCATGAAAGAATTGGGTCAAAAAATGGGATTGGACATTCAGACAGAAGTGGAAAAAGCGACTGAAGTGAAAAGTAACGGCCCACTGCCGGAAAAAATCAAACCAGCAAAATGAGCCTGCGAAAAAAAAAGTTTGTTTTGGTAGTCACCGGTCCTACTGCTTCCGGCAAAACCGCCATGGCTATCGCGCTGGCAAAGGCGTTTAATACGGAGATAATTTCGGCAGACAGCCGACAGCTATACCGCGAGATGTCCATCGGCACTGCTGTTCCATCCACAAAAGAATTGCAGCAGGTTCCCCATCATTTTATTCATTGTTGTTCGGTAGGCGAAACATTTGACGTGGCGCGCTATGAAAAAGAGGTTTTGCTTTTGCTTGAAGAACTTTTTCAAAAGCATGACATTGTTGTCCTATCGGGCGGTACCGGCTTATACATTGATGCGGTTTGTCGTGGCCTGGATGTTATTCCAAAAGTGAAACCGGAAACTCGTGAGAAAGTAAGCGATTTTTACAAACAATTTGGGCTCAAGGGATTGCAAAATGCTGTAGCTGAATATGATCCGGAATATTTTAAAACTGTTGACCAGCAGAATCCACGGCGCTTGCAACGGGCACTTGAAGTTTTTGAGCAAACCGGTCTGCCCTTTAGTTTTTATCATAAAAAAGCACCCAAAAAACGTGATTTTGAAGTAGTTTGGACGGCTATCGACAGGGATAAAAATGAACTTCACAGCCGTATCAATCAGCGCGTAGAAAAAATGATGGCAGAAGGACTTCTCGCGGAGGCCAAAAATCTGGTTGCTTTCAGGCAGTTTAACGCACTCAATACCGTTGGATACAAAGAGCTTTTTGCCTATTTCGATGGGAAAATAAGTTTGGACGAAGCTGTAGAACAGATCAAAACAAACACCCGTAAATACGCCAAAAGACAATTGACCTGGCTGCGTAAAAACAAAGGTTACCACTGGTTTAAAGCTAATGAGCTACCTAAGTTGATTCAGTACGTTGAAACTGCGATGAACCCCTAAAACTTATCGTAATAATCCATCAATCCTTGGGCCGGACTTCTCATAAATTTTCCGACAGTAAAACCTTTGTTATTAAGCTGTTGCCTAAGCTCATCCTGAAAGTAAAAAGCAACTGAACCTGTGAATCCGATTGCTAAGTTTGGGTCAGGATTAAAACAACCAATATAATACTCAATAAAAAGGTTAAAAGATGCGCTGACAAGCGATTGGATAAAGCTGTGGGATTTATTCGCATACGCAAAACGTGAAAAATCAGCGAGATAAGCTGCTGCTCCTGGTTGATGATACACTTTTGTTAAAAAATCAGGCAACTGAAGTGCGTAAGCCTCAGCAAATTTATCGGCGAGTTCTTTTGGCAGCTGCTGCCTGAAAAACGCGCTGCATAGCATTTTGCCGATGTGCGCACCACTTCCTTCATCACCTAAAATATAACCCAGAGAAGTAATTTTTGCTGTGATTTTCTCGCCATCGAACAGGCAGGCGTTAGAACCAGTGCCCAAAATACAGGCAATACCGGCTTCGTGCCCTAATAAAGCATGGGCAGAAGCCATCAGATCGTGGCTGACTGTGATTTTGGTTGTTGGAAATAATTCTGATAAAAGGCTTAGAACCTTTTGCTGGTTGACTTGGGTACCACAGCCGGCTCCGTAAAAGACAAGTTTTTCAATATCAAGGTAATCTATTTGTCTCTTAAGTGTTAAGACTGATTGCTTGAGACTCTCGGTTTTGTGCTGCCACGGGTTAAAACCTGCTGTGCGAATTGGTTTTTTCCACTGGCCATAGTGTTTCACCAGCCACTCGGTTTTGGTTGCGCCGCTGTCTGCAATTAGTATCATCTGCCAATTTTGTGGCTAAATTAGAAACTTATTTCTACAAATGCTGTCGATAGACTTATTGTGTGTTATTTTGAATTGTTTTAATTAGTTTTGCAAAATATAGGTGAGCTGTGAAACAGTGAGGCCTGAAACATATTATAAATCCGAACAATTACTTCTATGAGAAAATGGCGCATTGATGATTCTGCTGAGCTATATAATATCAACGGTTGGGGTATTAACTATTTTTCTATCAACGACAAGGGAAATGTTGCGGTTACTCCGCGAGAAGATTTTCCTTCAGTTGATTTAAAGGAGCTGATTGATGAGTTATCGCTTCGCGATGTCAGCTGCCCGGTACTACTGCGCTTCCCGGATATTTTAGATTCGCGCATTGAGCAAATGCAAAATTGCTTCGATCTCGCTGCCAAGGAATATGACTACAAAGGCAAAAATTTTCTGGTTTATCCCATCAAGGTAAATCAGATGCGGCCGGTGGTAGAGGAGATTGTTAGTCACGGAAAAAAGTTTAATATCGGTCTGGAAGCCGGATCAAAACCCGAGCTGCATACGGTGATTGCCATCAATACTAACAACGACTCTCTTATTGTCTGCAACGGCTATAAAGATGAAGATTATATTGAGTTAGCACTTCTCGCTCAAAAAATGGGCAGGATGATTTTTATCGTCGTTGAAAAACTTAACGAGTTAAAACTAATCACAAAGATTGCTAAACGCTTGAAAGTGAAGCCTAATATTGGCATTCGCATTAAACTTTCCAGTTCTGGAAGCGGTAAATGGGAAGATTCGGGTGGCGATGTAAGTAAGTTCGGTCTTACCTCAAGCGAGCTACTCGAAGCACTCGATTTTCTTGAAAAGAACAAAATGCGGGATTCGCTTCGCCTGGTGCATTTTCATATTGGAAGTCAGGTGAATAAAATCCGTCGCATAAAACTTGCTTTACGTGAAGCAGCGCAGTTTTTTGTGCAGATTTATAAAATGGGTTTCAAGCTCGATTTCGTAGATATCGGAGGTGGTCTTGGCGTGGACTACGACGGAACAAGGTCTGCAAATAGCGGTAGCAGCGTTAATTATAGCATACAGGAATATGTGAACGATGCTACTTTTTCAATCGTAGATGCCTGTGAAAAAAATGATCTCCCGCATCCAAATATCATCACCGAATCGGGGCGCTCACTTACAGCCCATCATTCGGTCCTGATTTTCGAAGCCCTCGAATCGACCCATCTTCCATCATGGGAAGAAGATGAAGACATCAAAGAGGAAGATCATGAGCTGATTCATATGCTTTATAATTCCTGGGAAAACGTGAATCAGTCGAGTATGCTCGAAGCCTGGCACGACGCACAGCAGATTAGAGAAGAAGCCTTAGATCTATTCAGCCTTGGAATGCTCGATCTGAAAACCAGGGCGCAGGTAGAACGACTTTTTTGGTCAATAGCGCGCGACATCCACCAAATGGCCTCGGAAATGAAACGTGCGCCGGAAGAGTTTGATAAATTGCCTAAGCTGTTGTCTGATAAGTATTTCTGCAATTTTTCTTTGTTTCAATCACTGCCGGATTCATGGGCTATAGATCAGATTTTTCCCATAATACCCATTCATCGCTTAGATGAAAAACCCGACAGATATGCTACACTGCAGGACATCACCTGTGATTCTGATGGGAAGATCGATAATTTTATTTCTACCAGAAACTTTTCACATCACCTGCCGGTACACTCATTGAGCAGTAAAGAGTCTTATTATATTGGTGTATTTTTAGTAGGTGCTTATCAGGAGATTCTGGGTGACCTGCACAACTTGTTTGGAGATACCAATGCCGTGCATATTTCAGTGAATAAAAAAGGTTACGAAATCGATCAGATCATTGATGGTGAAACGGTTGCAGAAGTACTGGAATACGTTCAATATAATTCTAAAAAACTGGTAAGGACTGTTGAAATCTGGGTTACTTCTTCCGTAAAACAAGGTATAATTTCGGCAGAAGAGGGAAAAGAATTTTTGTCCAACTACCGCTCAGGTTTATACGGATATACCTATTTGGAATAATGGATTATTATGCTTTCGGGGAAAGTTTGCTCGATATTATTGTAAGCAAAAATGAACAGGCACAAACCGTAGCCGGTGGATCGCAATTGAATGTCGCTGCGAATCTCGCTATAGCAGGTCATAAAACACAGCTAATCAGTTATATCGGAGAAGATGCTCCGGGAAATATAATCCATAATTTTGCTAAGAAAGCCGGAATCGGAACCGACTTCCTGCATAAAGATGCGCAACATAAAACTGCTATTGCTTTTGCTGTCCTAAATGAGGAAGGACAAGCGTCGTATAGCTTTTACAAAGATTATCCCAAAACGTTGTTTGAGGGCGTGGCTTTCCCGGAATTCAATGCGGATACCTGCTTTTCTTTTGGAAGTATGGCAGCGCTTGAAAACCAATGGCAGCCTGCTTTAGAACACTTATTATTGTCGGCTAAAAGTGCCGGTTCACTTATTTTCTACGACCCAAATATCCGATCGAAGTTAAAAGATAAGACAGCAGAAAGCCGTTTGCTCAGAAATATGCAGGTGGCAAGCATAATACGCGGTTCTGATGAGGATTTTTTCACGATTTTTGAAACTACAGATCCTGTTATCATCGCCGAAAAAGCCGGACTGCACGCCACACAGTTGCTCCTGATTACGCAGGGAGCCAAAGATGTAATCGCTTATTTCAAGAAAGAAAAAACTTCGTATCCCATACCAAGCCTAAAGCCGGTGAGTACGATAGGAGCGGGCGATGCTTTTAATTCGGGAATTTTGAGTTTTGCTGAAGTGTTGCGGTTAACAGCAAAAAATATGCACTTGCTCGTTGACGAAATCATTGGTGTACTCGTTGGCGTTGGCATTAGCTTTGCTGCTAATGTCTGCAAAAGTACCGGAAACACGATTTCTGCTGAAATGGCGGATAGTTTAAGAACGATCCGAGACGACCTTTCCTGATTTAAAATATTGCCAATCAAGATAATAAAGTATTTTGATGCTGAGATTGTTTCCTATTGGAGCGTCAAAAGTTCTTTTCAGGTTATTGAAAAAGTTGTTTTCTAATTCAGCCAGATTTTCATTGCTATAGACAGCATTTTTCCAGATCAATAACAGCTCACTTCCGGGCGCAAAATTCCATTTGAACACCATATCAACATTGAAGGCGTTTACAGAAAAATCTTCGTCAGCACTATAACGGTTAGGATAAACGTGGCCATCAGTATGCAAATCGTAAAATGATAAGTAGTTGACGCGCAGCCAGTAATGGCGCATCCTGAAAGCCAGTGATGTATTGGGGCTAAATACATAATCAGCTTCCAGACTGGTTGTTAGCTCTTTAATATCGCGGCGGCCAAAAATGATGGCAGGCTTTTGCATATTGTTGAGCGAATCGGTTACGTAGCCAATATTATTCATGCTGAAATCCACAAATAGTTGTGGCACTATGGTAAAGTTTTCACTTACCCGCCATCTTGGTTCAATGCTTGCCCACCAGTTGAATAAATCCTGGCTTGGCACATGCCACAAACCAAAGTTTACATCTGCAATAATTTTTTTTCTGTAGTCGGGCGAAATCCACAGCCCCATAGAGTAGCTTTTGTCAGTATAATATTCATAACCAGTAACTCTTGGCTCGAAATGGTCGTGGAATCCAAGAGGTTTCAGGTCGAGATCAAAGCCAAATGAAAACTGTTTTTTGGTAGTTGCTGATCCATCAATGCCTACTGACAGCTGATTAAATTTCCGGGGATTATTCAAATAATAATAGTTTAGATAGAAACGGGACCGCAGTCTTAAAAACTCACCGAAAGGCTCATAAATATTGTATTTTATATTGTAGCCATTTCCAATCTCGTTGTTTTTGCTCAAAAAACCCATAGCGTTAGGGTCGTAATCATCGGAAATATATTTGAACCAGCTTTCGGCCAGGAAATTCCCACTTACTTTTCCTACATTAATTAAGGCGTATTCACCCAATTGAGGCTTGTCGTTGCTGCTATATTGCTGGCTCAGATTGAGTGTTGCTTCCAGCTCGTAGGTGTTTGATTTGTCGCGCAACCTGAATTCCGTCCCGCTTACATTGGCAGCAAAACGATTTTTTGGCTTATAAACATTGGTGTTGTAAAAACTTAGTGAGGAATTATTTTTCAGCGACTGATCAAAAACGAGCATGCTGTAATTCGTGAAAGGCGAGGTCATTAGTCTGTTTTCGGTGTCATTGCTGTCGAGCACAGTAGCATATGTATTACTGGTCATGGCATTAAATACACCGATACCAAGTCCACCGGCGGTTTTGCCACTCAGTTTTATGGCGTTAATCAATTGTGAAGCATCCGGGTTTTCAATAATTCTATCCCGGTCATACTGTCTGTTTATGCTGTTATATTTTTCAGGTGTGCTGCCGATTCGGCGGGTATAAAAGATGTTATTACCTTTGCTAAACAGCTCGGTTCCTTCTGTGAAGAAGGGACGTTTCTCTTCGTAATACACCTCGTAAGGCGAGAGCGAAAAAATTCGATCATCTGATTCCACTTGGCCAAAATCGGGTATTAGCGTTACATCCAGCGTAAAACTCTCTGAAAGACCTGCTTTGATGTCCATGCCGTAGTTATAACCGCTTTGCAGTTTGTTGCTGTAATTATCATGTTCAACAAAAGCCGAAAGATAGGGTGTGGCACTCAGTCGTAAAGGTGGTTTAATAGCTTGTATTCCAGTAACTAAACCAGCTTGTTGAAGCTGTCCTGCAACGGTTTCATCAACACGGTTCCAGGTCGTGATTTCGCGTATGCGCTGAATATTTCGCTGAAAATTGATTCCCCATTCCTGGACTTCATTTTTTGGGAATCGCAAGGCAGAATAAGGAATCATCATCTCAACCGTCCAGCCGGTGCTGTCAATGGCTGTGGCCGATCGCCAAACTTCATTCCAGCCATAATCCTGGTAATTTTGCGCATCAAGCTTAAAATCAACTTGCACATTGCGCACCGATACAAAGAAAGCCATGCCGTTGAGGCCGTCATTGTAGGGATCTAAAATCACACCGAAATAATCTGCCATGCCAAGATTGTCGCGGCTTTTGAGTTCTTTCCACAAACTATCAGGATTTGGGTCATTGCTATGTGCACCAATGTAGATTGCTTTGTCATCATAGAGCAATTTCACTTCGGTATCGAAGCTGGCCGGCCTTCCGTTTAAGGGTTCACGCTGCATAAATCCTGAAGCGATGGCGGCGTTTTGCCAGACTTCTTCATCCAGTTTACCATCAATATTGATGGAGGTGTTGATTCTTTCAGCTTGTATGCTTTTTCGGGTTTGGGCTTCCAGCACAAAAGAAAAAGTAATAAATAAGCATAAAAAAATCAGCGATCGTAGCATATTTCAGATTTGGTTTTAGTCTGCTTAACTATTGATAGTAAGCTAATCAAGGCCGAAAGTTACTTTTTTTTGATCAACTAGTTTAACTGGCAAAGAATTCGGTAAAAAGAACCAAGAAAATGGATTTTCAGCTAGCCAATTAGCTAAGGTTTATTCATTTCCAAACTCGCGCTGATAGATTTCAAAATTTTCCTCATCAAAGCAAACAAAAACAATCCGTTTCACAAAGCTCAATTTCGGTAAGAGGTTTTTCATCAAATCTGCAACCACGGCGGCGGCTTTTTCTTTCGGAAAGCCGTAAATGCCAGTAGAAATATTGGGAAATGCGATGGAAATACATTGGTTTTCGTCAGCGAGTTTCAGACTGGTTTTGTAGGCATTGGCGAGTAAATCAGCTTCGTGGCTGTTTCCACCGCGCCAAACCGGGCCAACTGCATGAATGACATATTTGGAAGGCAAATCGAAAGCTTTTGTGATTTTGGCATCTCCGGTTTCGCAGCCGTTCAGCTTTTTGCAAGCTTCAAGTAATTGCGGGCCTGCCGCCCGATGGATCGCGCCATCGACACCGCCACCGCCTAAAAGACTTTTGTTGGCTGCATTTACGATGGCATCTGTGTTTTGTTTGGTGAGGTCTCCTAAAATTACTTCGATAGAAATGGAATTCATTGCAATAATTTTTGATGATAAAATCAGACTTTGCGTACGATAAGTTGTCCGGTTTGATAGCTAAGTACCACAACATCAGTGTCGGCATTGATATAACCACTCACGGCGGTGGCGTCATACATTTCGTCGTCGATAATCACTTTTCCGGAAGGACGCAAAATGGAAAATGTTCTTCCATTTTTGCCTATCATTGAGGTATATTCCTGATTTGCAGTGGTAAATCCCTCTGATTTATTTTGAACAGTATCCAGCGCCAGGTGGCCAAATTGGTTTGTGCTAAAAATTCTCTGACTGAGATAAAGCGAGAGTAATACCGAGCTAAAAACGGCTATAATTACAATAAAAAACGATTTGGCAAGTGCTATAAAATCCATGCTGAATGGGCTGTCGCCAATGGTATCAACCATTGCAAAGCTGAGGCCTGCAACAATTAAAGTGATGCCAGTAATACCAGCTACACCAAAGCCGGGTATGGCAAATATTTCGACGAGCAAAAGTATCACGCCGAGCACAAAAATAAGCACCTCCCAATTGCTTGCCATACCTTCTAAATAAAGCGGTGCAAAATAGAGCAGTGCTGCCAAAACAGAAGCTGCAAGCGGGAAACCTATACCGGGTGTTTGAATTTCAAAGTACAGACCACCAATGATTATCATGATCAAAATTCCGCTCACAGCGGGATGAATCAGCATGTTGATAATTTTATCAGTGCCACTGAGCTTATGCGGGATAATCTCGTAATTCTCGTGTCCGGCAAGTTTTAAAACTTCCTCAATGCTACTCGCTTTCCCTTCGGCAAAACCAAATTTAATGGCTTCGGAAGTGGTGAAAGTGAGTACTTTACCTGAATCAGATATGCCAGCTACATAAATTGAAGGATCAACCATAGCCTGTGCAATCATAGGATCGCGCCCTTTGGCTTCGGCAGTACTACGCATCATGGAGCGCATATACGACTGGAACTTATCCGGTACCACCTCGCCAGTTTGATCAACCACAGTTGCTGCGCCGATATTGGCTCCTGCAATCATATAGATGCTGTCGCAGGCTATAGAAATCAATGCGCCGGCAGAAGCTGCGTTATTGTCTATAAAAACATAAACAGGAATTCTTGCGTTAAGGATTTTCGTGCGAATAGAATCGGCTGCGTCAACCATTCCACCGTAAGTATTCATTTGAATCAACATCAAATCCGCCTTTTCAGCATAAGCTTTTTCAAAGGCTTTTTGGGTAGTTCGCCAAACAGGAGGCGCAATTTGTTCTTTGATATCAAAGGTATAAACCCGAAAAGGCCTATCAGCTGTATCCATCTTTAGCTGTGGTAGTTGTAAAGTGTCATTTGGTTGAGCTCCGATGGAAAACAGCGTAGAAAGTAGTACCAAAGTGATTAAAAATCTTTTCATCAGTTCCTGCATTTTAGAATGGTAAAGGTAAGAATTACAAGATTAACACGGCTATTAAAACAGCTGACAATAGAAATTGATTCAAATGTTTTACCTTTGAAAGCTCGAAGGGTAACAACAAGCGTTGAAATGTTACCAAATTCGATGATTACTGATGACCCATAAACACTTTATTATTTGAAATTCGCAACACTTAATTTACATCCATCGTTGATGGAAGGGCTTGATTCAATGGGATTTGAAGAAGCTACGCCAATACAGGAACAGGCTATCCCATTAGTTATTGAAGGGAAGGATTTGATTGCCTGCGCACAGACTGGGACGGGCAAAACAGCGGCATTTATTCTACCGGTTATTCATAAATTGTTGCAAAAAGTGCCTATGCCTGAAACACCTCAAGTACTTATTTTAGTGCCAACCCGTGAATTGGCAATTCAGATTGACCAACAAATTGAAGGCTTGGGCTATTTTACGGGCGTTAGTTCAATCGCAGTTTATGGCGGAGGAAGCGGAAGAGATTATGACCTGGAAAAAAAGGCCTTCAAAAGCGGTGCGCCTATCGTTGTGGCTACTCCCGGACGCTTAATTGCGCACTTAAATATGGGCTACGTTGATTTTTCCGACTTACAGTTTTTGATTTTAGATGAAGCAGACCGTATGCTTGATATGGGTTTTTTACCTGATATACAGCGAATTATTGCTGCATTAAATAAAGATAGACAAACTTTGATGTTTTCGGCTACCATGCCTTCATCTATCAGGATGCTGGCCAAACAGATTTTGAAATCGCATAAAGAAATCAACCTGGCGGTATCAAAACCTGCAGCAAATGTGCTTCAAGCGGCTTATATGACCTATGAAAATCAGAAAATAAAACTGATTCAAAAACTTATTGAAGGACGAGATTTGCCTTTAGTACTGATTTTTTCGGCTACAAAAAAAGGCGTAAAGGAAATTGAGCAACACCTGGTTAAACAAAAACTTAACGCCAAAGCCATTCACAGCGATTTAACGCAGGACGAAAGGGGAGAGGTGCTGCGCGCGTTTAAAAATAGGGTGATACAGATTTTGGTGGCTACCGACATCGTTTCGCGCGGAATAGATATTGACGACATCAGCCTGGTAATCAATTACAATGTGCCCGGCGATGCCGAAGATTATGTGCATCGTGTAGGTCGCACAGCACGTGCCGAAAAAACCGGCGTGGCCATCACGCTGATTAGTGAAGATGAGAGCTATAAATTTAACCGTATCGAACAGTTTATCGGTGACACGATCCGGAAACTTCCACTACCACAAGAGTTGGGCGAAGGACCTGAATACAAAGTAAACGCCAGAAAACCCCGTTTTTCGCGGGATAAAAATCACCGCGGGAGTTTTAGAGGGAAACGGAAGTAGAACCTGACTTATTCCACAACCAAACCATCAAACTGCTTGATTGCCGTTAGCATTTCAGTATGAATTTTATTGTTGCTTGCCAGAATGTCATGGCCAAAGATGGCGTTGTCGCTGCCATCAAAAGTGCTAACTTTTCCGCCAGCCTGTTGCACTATAAAAGCACCGGCTGCCACATCCCAGGGGTTTAATCCGTATTCGTAAAAGGCTTCGAAGCGTCCGCAAGCCACATAAGCCAAATCAACGGCTGCCGAACCCAATCGGCGAAGGCCACGACTATTTTGCATCAGGTATTCAAAAAATGCGAGATAGGCTTTCATTCTTGAAAAATCATTATAAGGAAATCCGGTAGCTAACAGGCTGTTGTCGATTTTATCCGTATCGCTAACTTCAATTTGTTTGTTGTTCAGAAAAGCCGGACTGCCTTCCCAGGCATAAAAACATTCATCTAAATTGATTTCGTATACCACACCTAGCACGATGTCTTCACCACGTTTCAAGGCGATACTTATTGAAAAAGGAGGCACACCATGTACAAAATTAGTAGTGCCGTCAAGCGGATCAATGATCCAATTGTATTTTTCAGCAAGGGCATTTCCGCTTTCTTCTGCCATAAAACCCGCTTCCGGAAAGTCTTTCTTTAGTGCATTGATGAGCATCATTTCAGCTGTGCGATCCACATAAGAAACCAAGTCGTGCAAGCCTTTGCTTTCGACACTTTTTTCGGTGAAGTTAGTAGCCTGTTCACGGATAAATTGTCCGGTAGCACGGCATAAATCGCAAACTTGATTTGTCAATGTCTTAAGATCCATTTTGTTGCGTCTTAGTTTTTCCGGTGAAAGTTAAAACTATAAAAAGTATAATTCCACCAATTATTAAGAATGTTGAAATAAGCTGTGCCTGAGTGATTTGAATTCCGAGAAACTGCATCAAGTTGTTGACACGAATCTGCTCAATTAATCCGCGTTCTAAGCCGTTCAATACGAGATAAATCGCGAATAATTGTCCCGGAATCCTTAGCTTTTTACGCGACAGCCATAAAATTCCGAAAATTACAAGGCTCATAATTGTTTCATAAATTGGCGTGGGAAATACGGCTTGTGGCAATTTATAACAATATCTGCCAACGCAGCCTGCAATTGGAATACCCTCGCCCAGCACATTGTTGGGATAATCATAAGCCCAGGTCCAAGCAGGTAAAAAGCTCAGCCAATCCGGCTGTGCCATAGTATTTACGATGCCCCAGTCGCCATCGCCGGCAACATGGCAACCGATGCGCCCCATGCCATAAGCCAAAATAAGTGCCGGAGCTACGGCATCGCCCATTATTTTCCAGTTGATTTGATGTTTTTCACCATAATAGGCCACAAAAAAAGCAGCGGTAATTAGTCCGCCATAAAAAGTGAGGCCGTCAAACGAAAGCAAGGCAGCCATTGGGTCGTGCACAAATGCTTCCCAGTTTTCTAATTGATGAAAAACTTTAGCACCCAAAATTCCAGTAATTGCTGCAATCAGCACGATCATGGGTGTATGCTGATAGGGGTGAATTATTTGGGTTATTGGTTGCTTCTTTTTGTTGCTTCCCGAATAATAAAGCACCACAAGCATTATTAGCATCCCGACAAATCCGAAAAGCAAAGAGCCATCAGCAGAAAGCAATTCTTGTTGTGGCTGTTGCACAAAATTATCATAATTGCTGTAAAGATGGGGCAATTTAAAACCGATCAAAAATCCAACCAGTAGATTTAAGATTGCGTCAGCAAGGGGGCTTATGTTTTTTGTTGTGATTTTTTCGAGGGCATTGAGTAAACCTTCCTGTTCTTTTCGTTTTAGTTCGGCACGCAAAACCAATGCAGCCAGCAAAAATGCTAATGCCATGAAAAAGCCGTAGCTCTGCACGGGCCATGCGTAAGCAGCGCCAAAAATATCATTAATAAAATCACTTATACGTGGATACATTTTAAGCTTTTTTGCGTAATTTTAAGTTAGTTTGCTGCAAAACAATGCCCCCTAAAATAAAGATTAGTCCTGCAACGGTGCTTGCATGAATTTCTTCGCCTACGAATATACGGATAAAAAACAGTGCCATAAAAGGCGAAAGAAAGATCAGGTTGCTGATTTTAGCCGTATTTTCCGATAGGTTTAGTGCCATCATCCAGAGCACAAAGGTGAAGCCCATTTCAAAGAAACCAATATAGGCAGCACCTATCAATCCGTTGAGGCTGAGCGTATGCCAATTACCCATAAGAAGGCTGAATATCAGGATATAAATCAAGCCAAAACTCATGTTAAGACTGATTTTTGGAATTGCCGAACGCTTGTCGTGCATATTGATAATCCAGTATAAAGCCCAGATGAAGGCACTTGTAAGGGCTAAGCCTACGCCAATAGGTGAATTAAACTGAAGCGAAAAAACCGCTCCTTTGGTACTGATGATCCACAAGCCGGCAAAACTAATCAGGATGGCTATTATAGCTTTCAAGCCAATTTTTTGACCTAAAAGCGGAACAGATAACAAGGTTAAAATCACCGGCCAACTGTAATTGAGTACGCCGGCTTCTTGCGCCTGCAGCAGCTCATAAGCTTTGAAAAGCACCAAATAGTAGGCAAAAGGATTTAAAAAACCAAGCAAGGCAGAACGCAGTAAATCTTTCTTGCTTTTTGGGACAAGTTCGTGCAGTCGCTTTTTATAAATCAACAAGCCAAGTAAACCAATCCAGCCAAAAATGACAGCCCATAAGAGCAAAGTCTGGTAGGAGAAATAACCAAGACTGAGCTTGAAAGCCGAACTCATGGTTGACCAAAATAACACCGTAAGCAGCGCAAATAAAGTAGCTTTAGACTGATTTTTCATGGAATAAAGATAGCTTGAATTGTGATGGCATTCTTTTCGGGAAGTTGCAAAACCTATCTTGCATAGCGGTAATAAGCAGCACAAGCACCTTCATTGCTCACCATGCAGGCGCCTACCGGATCGGAAGGTGTGCAGGCCTTTCCAAAGAGCTTGCATTCAGCGGGTTTGGCGGTGCTTTTGAGCACCTCGCCACAGATGCAGCCTTTGTCTTCGCGTGTGGGTTCAACGCTGACTTCTACTTGTTTTTCTGCATTAAAAGCAGCGTATTTTCCCTTGATTTTCATGCCGCTGGCATTTAAAACACCCAGCCCGCGCCACCAATCCTTGTCAAGGTAAAAAACCTCTTCGAGCATGGCCAATGCTTTGGGGTTGCCTTCGGGTTTTACCACGCGGCTGTATTGAATTTCAACAGCCGGCTGGCGGCGCTCAAACTGTTTTACGAGCATCAGGATTGATTGCAAAATATCCGTTGGTTCAAAACCACTGATTACTACACTTAGACCATAATCTTCGGCGATGAAATCGTAGATCTTTGAACCGGTAATAGTGCTTACATGGCCTGGGCCAAGATAACCTTGAATATTTACGCCCGTATCAATAAGCGCTGCCATTGGAGGAGGCATAATTTTGTGCGCACTAAAAACCAAGAAGTTGAAAAGTCCTGCCATTTCTGCCTTTATAATTCCGGCGGCAGTAGCCGGAGAAGTGGTTTCAAAACCAATTCCCAGAAAGACAACTTTTTTACGGCGGTTGTGTTTAGCAATTTCCAGCGCATCGAGAATGGAATACACAATACGAATGTCAGCGCCTTTTGCTTTTTCACGATCGAGGGTTGAAGTGGAGCCGGGCACGCGGATCAGGTCGCCATAAGTGGTGATAATTACTTCAGGAAGACGGCTGTAGGCAATGGCTTGATCGATATAAGCGTGGCTGGTAACACAAACTGGGCAGCCTGGACCGCTGACTAATTCCACAGTTTCGGGCAGCAAAGATGGAATGCCAAAACGCTGGATAGCCATGGTGTGGCCGCCGCAAACTTCCATAATACGGATAGGATGGCGGGAAGTTTCTCTTATCTGCTCTATTAGCTGCAAAACGACAGCTTTATCGCGGTATTCGTCGATGTATTTCATGGCGTTGTTTTAAACGATACGTTCTCCGGTTTGCTTTTCTTCTTCATCGAGCGTGGCGTTGAAAGCTTCAAACTCATCAAACAGCTTGAGGGTTTCGATGGCTTCTTCTTCACTGATTTTTTGCAGCGCAAAGCCGGTGTGCAATAGCACGTAATCACCAACAGCAAGTTCTGAAATATCAAGCATTTGAAGGCTTGCCTGATAGCTGGCCTCACCAACGGAACAGCGGGCCATTTCGCCATTTATTTCTTCGATACGCGCGGGAATACTTAAACACATGGTATTATTTTTATGGCTCAAATGTAAGGGATTTTTTGGTTTGGAGGGTTTTGGATTTGCTGTGAAATAATTGGAGCGGTGGCGTATTGCGCCTTATCCTGAAATAGGTTTACACAAAAAGTAAATTAAAATCAGGATTAGGGAAGAAATCAATGAAAACGTTATAATCAATCGGAGAAACGTGCAGACCGAAGGGAGAAACGTCAGGGAAATGTTAAAATTAGTAAAAGAAATAGTGGGAATTCGTATAGCTTAAACGAAGCATGGATGAAGTGCTGGGCAACATGAAAACATTTAGGCAATCTTGCATTTTGCTTTGCCGAAAAGCTGGCCTATATTTGCTAAAATTTGAATAAATGGCTTGGACAAAAAAGCAGTTATCAATTGTTGGGATTGTTGCTGTAACTTCATTTATGGGCACTTTTCTTATTTCGTCGGTAAGCATTGCCTTGCCGGCTATTGAGCAGAGTTTTGAGATGAGTGCGGTGGCCCTGAGTTGGATATTGACTTCGTTTCTGCTGGCCAATGCCATGTTTCTGTTGCCTGCTGGCCGTTTTGGCGACCTCACCGGAATCCGTCGCATGTTTAAGATAGGTGTTGTTATTTTTAGCCTGGTTTCGCTGAGTTGTGGTATGGTGAACGATGGCTTCTGGCTGATTTTTCTTCGCTTTGTTCAAGGCATGGGCGCAGCACTTACCAGCACGACGGGTCCGGCCATTTTGGTTTCAGCCTTCAGTGCCAAAAATAGGGGCAAGGTGCTGGGAATTTCCGTTTCAGGTGTTTACCTGGGGCTGGCTTCAGGGCCTTATTTGGGCGGTATGCTCACCCAATTTGCGGGCTGGCGTTCTATCTTTTTTGTAGCGTCTGCTATGGGTTTGCTCACGGCAATATTGGCTTTTCTTTTCTTGGGAAAGGATGAGGATAGCACGGCTCAAAACAAAAAAGTCGATTTGAAAGGAACGGCTTTTTATATGGTGGGTTTGGTGGCTTTGGTCACCGGCTCAGCGCTGATTCCTGCTTGGATTGGTTGGATTTTGTTGCTCGGAGGAAGCCTGTTTTTGGTTGTTTTCTGGCGCTTAGAAAGCCGTTCTGCTTATCCAGTGCTCAATACCAGACTTTTTACACAGAATAAGTTATTCAGCTTTAGTAATTTAGCTGCTCTAATTAACTACAGCTCTACTTTTGCTATTGTATTTTTGCTCAGTCTTTATCTACAGAAAATTTTAAAGCTATCGCCACAGCAAGCCGGAACTGTTTTGGTAGCACAACCCATTATGATGGCTGTGTTTTCGCCGCTTGCCGGACGACTTTCCGACCATATTCAGCCGCGTTATTTAACCACTTTAGGCATGAGCATGTGTGCAACCGGATTGTTTTCCTTTATATTTTTGACTACACAAACGCCTATTTGGCTTATCGTTATTGAGCTGGTTTGGTTAGGTCTGGGTTTCGCACTTTTTTCGTCGCCCAATATGAACACGATTATGAGTGCTGTAAATAGGACGCAATACGGCATTGCATCGGGCACGGCAGCAACGGGCAGGGTGCTGGGACAGATTGTAAGTATGACGATAGTGGCCTTGTTTCTGGCCGGTATTTTGGGTAGCGAAGCTATTGATGCAGCGCATGTTGGCGATTTTATGAAAGTAGTGAAATATGGTTTTATTACTTTTACAGCAATCAGTCTGGCCGGTATTTATTTTTCTTCTCACCGGGGTGAGATGCAACGAACAGAATCTGAAAACAAGGCAGTATAAGTATTCGGATAGCAATTAAATTGATTTTAAAACTTAGAATCAGACTTTGATTAACTGACTTAAAACATTAAATTTGTGGATTAAATAGGTGCCAAATTAGACACCTTGAAATGCATCTTATTAGTTCAGGTGCTACTTTTTTATGTAGCGTCAAACTTATGATAAGGTGACTTTTTATTGGACATTTTAGAATAAACTTAAAAATTACAGAAAATGAGCGATTATCACGAACCAGCAGTAGAACTTAGCCAAAAAGCCAGATCAGTAACACGGGCATTGAATAGCTTGAAAGAAGAAATTGAAGCCGTTGATTGGTACAACCAACGTGTTGAAGTAGAGAAAGATGATTCTTTAAAAGCAATACTTCATCACAATATGGTAGAAGAAATTGAACACGCCAGTATGACCCTCGAATGGCTGCGCCGAAATATGGAAGGTTGGGACGATCATCTTAGAACTTTCCTTTTTAAAGAAGGAGAAATTAGCCATTAAAATATTGCTAATCTATTAATATTGAATAGATGAAACTTAGGAAAACACTATTAATCCTTGCACTGAGTGTCGGCCTCTTTGCCTGTAATAATGCAGATTCAAATACTAAAAAAGCTAAAAAAGAGTTTAAGGAAGCAACCGAAGCGACCGCTGACTTTTTGGATGCGAAAATTGAAGTGCTGAACAATAAGTATGAGCAAATGAGTAAGAAGTTGGATGAAAAACTTGATAAACTCAACGAAAACTACGAAAAGCTCAGCGACGATGTGCAGAAGAAATATAAAGAAGAGCTGAAGGATATTGAGAAGCAACGTAGCCAGCTGAAAGAAAAGCTAAAAGCATATAAGAATGCTGCTAACGACAAAAGGGAACGGCTTGAAGCCGAGATTGATGAATTAGAGAGAAAGCTGGAGAAGAATCTGGAAAACCTGAAAGAGGATTTGAAAAAGGGATAGGCCCTCTGACCATTAAGAGGAAAAAGTTTTGGGCACGAGAGACGGTTTCGGTTTCCAAATTCTGAAAGAGGAGTGGGGTGGAGGCAGCAATAGTCACCCTGCCAGGTTTGTGGGTATAGAAATCATCAATAATAAATCATCAATAATAAATTAAAAAAGGTTTAACATCAAATTGAAGACAATAACGCTGCTGGTTGCAATTCTTTTAGCGTGCTTTCCAATGCAGGCTCAAAACGCTGGGTCGGGGAAGGTTTACCGGGTTAATTATAAATGGGAGGTTCCCGCCACGATTGCCGGCTATGCTTTGAATTCTTATGGTCTTGGTTTGTTGAGAGATAAATCACGGCTCGACGCCGCCACCATACTCGAATTGGACCGCGATGAAATCTGGGCTTTCGACCGATGGGCGGCTTTTCAAAACCCCGACAATTATGAAAACGCACAATTAATCTCCGACATCGGGATGAATGCTGCGCTGGTTTTGCCTGCGCTGCTGGCTTTTGATAAACAAATCAGAAAGGACTGGTTGCCCGTGCTGCTTATCTATCTCGAAACCCAGTCTGTCGGGGGAAATTTATACCTGTGGCTCGGCACCATGCCAAATAATCGCATCCGACCCTACGTTTACAATCCCGGCTTCGACATGAATATGAAATTGGGTGGAGGAACCCGAGATTCTTTTTTTAGCGGCCACACCTCCTGGACTGCCGGTGCTTCGTTTTTCACGGCAAAGGTATATTCCGATTACCATCCCGAACTGGGCAATAAAAAATACTGGCTTTTTGCCGCCGCACTGGTTCCCCCGCTTTTTGTCGGTTATTCCCGTATGCGTGCAAGCAAACACTTTCCCACCGACACCATTACCGGCCTGGTCATTGGTGCCGCCACCGGTATCCTTATTCCTCACCTTCACAAAATCAATAAAAAGAAAAATTATACGCTTGTTCCTTTTGTTGGTGAGTATAGCGGCATGGCAATTACGTTGAATTTGAAGTAGATAAGTTGATGGTGGAATATGGGAAGTTCGGGTTTTAACCCTACTTGAAAAATCATAAGCTGTAAAAATCTGATAAACAGTAATATGTGTTTACTTTTACAATTAGGGGTCAACTTTTGTTTTCCTGGCGAAAGGTCTGTAATTCTTATTCAGCCTACGAAAGTCACTGCAATAACAGGACTTATTTTTGGTATGGAGCTGCGCATATCATGGCATATATAGCCGGTTTTTAGTTCATCCTTAAGGCCAAGGATTTATATCAACATAATGATTCAATTCTGCCCATTCAACGAAATCATAAGTTTTAAATTTATTCACCCATTCTTTTTCTTGTCCAGCGGGTACGTGGAAAAAGATAATATTTCCGCTAACATCATTATCGGAATTTTCAGTCAGTTGCAGTATTTCCATGGATTGTAACCAATCACTTTGGTGTTCCTTGTTTTTAATTTGAAATAATTTCGGAAAAACCGTTATCTGGTTGGTTTGGTAGTGCAAAGTTACTACAAAAAAGTGAAATGCGGAAAGATATAGTGATAGAATTGAGTTACAAGGGTTTTGGTTGAAGTGGCGATAATCCGTGAAGCCATTACAATCCCTGCCGAAGCCAAATCCTGACGCCGCTACGTTACTTGTTCGTAACCATGCCCGAAAATGCGACAAACGGGTACGAATAGCGAAACAAGGCTCTAAGGAATAGTGAGTTATCCATAACTCATGCGAAAAATCAGGTTACGGAAAAAGATTGCGCCGTTCCTCCCCGTTTTGCGTACCAACACCGGACTCTTCACCAACTAATTTTGAAACCCAAAAATTAAGGACAATGAAGAGTACATTTTCAGTAATCTACTACCTCAAGCGTCAGGTAGTGAAAAAGGACGGGACAGTTCCCGTCATGGGACGCATCACGGTGGACGGCAGCCAGACACAGTTCAGCTGCAAACTGACTGTCGATCCGAAACTGTGGGACACCAAAGGTGGACGTGTCACGGGCAGAAGCACGGCGGCACTCGAAACGAACCGTATGCTTGACAAGATGCGGGTACGCATCAACAGGCATTATCAGGAAATCATGGAGCGTGACAACTTCGTCACGGCGGAGAAGGTGAAGAACGCCTTTCTCGGACTGGAACACCGCTACCACACGCTGATGCAGGTGTTCCGCCAGCACAACGAGGACTACGAGAAGCAGGTGGAGGCAGGCATGAAAGCCAAAGGCACGCTGCTGAAGTACCGCACCGTTTACAAGCACATGCAAGAGTTCCTCGACATCCGCTACCATGTGAAGGACATCGCCCTAAAAGAGCTTACCCCGGCTTTCATCTCCGACTTCGAGATGTTCCTGCGCACGGACAAGCACTGCTGCACCAATACCGTGTGGCTGTACGTCTGCCCGTTACGGACGATGGTATTCATCGCCATCAACAACGAGTGGCTGACGCGCGACCCGTTCCGCGAGTATGAAATCAAGAAGGAGGAAACAACACGCAGTTTCCTGACCAAAGATGAGATCCGCCTGCTGATGGAGGGGAAACTGAAAAACGCCAAACAGGAATTGTACCGCGACCTCTACCTGTTCTGCGCCTTCACGGGGCTGTCGTTCGCGGATATGCGCAACCTTACGGAAGAGAATATCCGCACCTACTTCGACGAACACGAGTGGATAAACATCAACCGCCAGAAAACGGGCGTGGTGTCCAACATCCGCCTGCTCGACATCGCCAACCGCATAATCGGCAAATACCGGGGACTGTGCGGGGACGGCAGGATATTTCCCGTTCCGCATTATAACACGTGCCTTGCCGGTATCCGTGCCGTCGCCAAGCGTTGCGGCATCACCAAGCATATCACGTGGCATCAGAGCCGCCACACGGCAGCCACGACGATATTCCTCTCCAACGGTGTTCCCATCGAAACGGTCAGCTCCATGCTCGGACACAAGAGCATAAAGACGACGCAGATTTACGCAAAGATAACCAAAGAGAAGCTCAATCAGGACATGGAGAACCTTGCCGCAAGATTGAACGGCGTCGAGGAATTTGCAGGTTGCACCATCTAAAAAGAAAAGCCATGAAACGTGACACAATCATCATCGAGGACAAGGCAGTCAGCGTAACCGGTAACGACGTGTGGATGACCGCCACCGAAATAGCCGGATTGTTCCATACGACCGTCCCGGCAGTGAACGCCGCCATCAGAGCCGTCCGCAAGTCGGACGTGCTGAACGACTACGAGGTGTGCCGCTACATGCAGCTTGAAAACGGGCTGCACGCGGACGTGTACGCCCTTGAAATCATCATCCCGGTCGCTTTCAGGGTGAATACCTACAACACCCACCTGTTCCGCACATGGCTGGTGGGAAAGGCACTCTCACAAGAGAAACGGCAGACATACGTGATGTTCATACAGAACGGAAAAGCCGGGTATTGCTGATTGCACATACCCCATAAGACAAGTAAACGGGTAGCACCACAAAAGGTGTCACCCGTTTACTTTTTCATGAAACCGCCTCACTCCAGCGGCTTGCGGTAGTTCGCTTCCAGTACCCCGCGCAGCCCCGTTTCCGGGTAAAGCACCTTCCCTCCCAAAAGTATGAAGGGCAACACGCGGTTGTTGCGGTATTCCTGCAAGGTGCGCCGGCTCACACGGAGCAGTTCCGACACCTCGCCGTCCGTCAGGTAACGTTCCCCGTCCAGCGGAGGACGGTAGCTTTCCAGAAATGCGGACAGCCATTTCGAGCCTTTGCGCATATCCTGCACCACAGAGGCTATCGGCTCGTCTTCCATCGTAAAAACATCGTTGTTCTCGTTCATCATAACTTCGGATTCAGTGGGTGAATAAATCAAATCATCTGCCGTGCGGATAGAGCGTGCCGACAAGCGGTATCAGCCGCTTCACCTCCTCTGGCTTGTAATAGAACCTGCGGTTTATCTGCGAGTAGCCGATAAGCCGCCTGTCACGCAGCGTCTGCAACGTGCGCGGGCTTATTCTCAACTGCCCGCAGACCTCCTCGCCCGTGAGCCATCTTTCCATGCGCCCCGTGTCGCTTTTGCGCCTCAGGGCGGCGACCTTCTCCGAGAGTGCGCCGAATGCCGCCACCATCATCTCGAAAGTCTTTTTCTCGATAGATACTATTTCCATATTCATGTCATTTAGAGTTTGCCGCAAAGGTAACGAAACGGCATACAAGACGTATCGTTTTCCGCTGAAAGGCTGCCTGTTGCGCCGTTTGACCGGGTTACGGAGCCATCTTCCGCAAAAATCTTACGTGAGTCACGTAGTGAGTTGTTAAAGCCCCTTTTGTTTATTGCCGAATTTTGTCGCAGAAACAAAAAGAAAGGACTGAACATGAAAGTGATAACAATGGAAAGTTCCGCCTACAAGGAGATGATGGCGCAGATTGCGAACATCGCAGGGTACATCCGCGAGGCAAGGGACGAGAAGAAACGGAAGCGGGAAACCGAAGACAAGCTGCTTGACACGGCACAGGCGGCGAAGATGCTCAACGTGAGCAAGCGCACCATGCAGCGTATGCGCACCGACCACCGTATCGAGTATGTGGTGGTACGCGGAAGCTGCCGCTACCGCCTTTCCGAGATACTGCGGCTATTGGAGGACAACACAGTAAGGAACGAGGAAGGGACAATAGACACCCTGTTCCACAACCACACGCTGCGCACGGGCGGCAAACCAAAAGGAAGGAGGACATAGGTCATGGAACTGCTCACACGAAACAACTTCGAGGGCTGGATGCAGAAGCTGATGGAACGGCTCGACCGTCAGGACGAACTGCTGCTGGCGATGAAGGCTGAGGGGAAACAGCCCACTATCACGGAAAGCATCCGCCTTTTCGACAATCAGGATTTGTGCATGTTGCTCCAGATAAGCAAACGCACCCTCCAACGCTACCGCAGCGTAGGCGCATTGCCCTACAAGACGCTGGGCAAGAAGACCTATTACAGCGAGGAGGACGTGCTGACATTCCTTTCCAACCATATCAAGGACTTCAAAAAGGAAGATATAGCCTTCTACAAGGCTCGTATCCATAATTTCTTTCATAAATAACCCATTAAAACATTTTTCAGATGGCAAAGAAAAAAGACGAAAAGGACGTGCTGGTAGTCCGTGACGAGAAGACAGGCGAGATCAGCGTGGTAGCCGGGCTGAACGCGGACGGCACACCCAAGCGCACCCCCGCAAAAGCGGAGAACGCGCAGAGTTTCCTGCAATTCGACCGACATGGCGACGTGCTGGACAACTTCTTCAAGAACTTCTTCCGGCAGTGCAAGGAACCCAGCCGCTTCGGTTTCTACCGCATTGCGGCAGACCAAGCTGAAAATCTCTTAGAGGTGATGAAGCAACTGCTGAAAGACCCCGAAGCGAACAAGGAGCTGCTCGCCCCTCACAAGGTGGACACCTCCGACTATGAGAAGAAGGTGCAGGAAGAGATGGCAGCACAACAGACAGAGAAACAAGAACCTCAAAAACAGGAGAACATGGAACAACGGAAAGAACAGCAACAGGACAAATCCGAACAGATGCAGGGCAAACGTGGCTACCAGCCCATCGACGAGAGTAAAATCAACTGGCAGGAGCTGGAGGACAGATGGGGCGTAAAGCGGGACAACCTTGAAAAGTCCGGCGACCTTACGAAGATGCTCAACTATGGCAAGTCCGACTTGGTAAAGGTCAAACCGACCTTCGGCGGCGAATCATTCGAGCTGGACGCCCGCCTCTCCTTCAAGAAGGACGGTGAGGGAAACATCAGCCTCGTGCCGCACTTCATCCGCAAGGAGCAGAAGCTGGATGAGTACAAGGAACACAAATTCTCCGACAATGACCGGAAGAACCTCCGCGAAACGGGCAATCTCGGTAGGGTCGTGGACATTGTGGACAGGGAAACGGGCGAGATCATCCCCTCCTACATCAGCATCGACCGCAAGACGAATGAAATCACGGACATTCCGGCAAGCAGGGTGCGCATCCCGGAGCGCATCGGCAAGACGGAAATCACCACGCAGGAGCGGGACATGCTCCGCGCCGGACTGCCCGTACGCGACAAGCTCATCGAGCGCAACGACGGCAGAAAGTTCGTCACCACCCTGCAAGTGAACGTGGAGCAGCGCGGCGTGGAGTTCGTGCCGGGAACCGGCAAGTCGCCCCGTACCGCACAGACACAGGAAACCAAAGGCGACACATCGAAAAGTCAGGCGCAGGGCGGGGAAAATGCCGCACAGACCAAGAAGGAGCAACGCCGCAACACGTGGACGAACGAGGACGGCAGCATCCGCCCCATCAGCAAATGGAGCGGCGTGAGCTTCACCGACCAGCAGAAAGCCGACTATGTGGCGGGTAAAGCCGTGAAGCTGGAGAACGTGACCGACAAGCAGGGCTTCCATGCCACGATGTATATCAAGTTCAACCCGGAGAAGGGACGCCCGTACCGCTACGACACGAACCCTGACAATGCACAGCAGGTTGCTCCGTCCAACGAGAGCCGCACGCAGGTGGCGGTGAACAACGATGGCAAGACCAACGAGGCTACAAAGAATCTGAGAGAGCCGTTGCAGAAAGGTCAGACCAACCCGAAGGACGCCCGCCAGCAACAGCAGCAGGAGAAGCCGCAGAAGAAAACGGGCAAGGGCATGAAAATGTAATCCCGTGTCCGCCACTGAATCCAAAATAAAATCCAAAGTATCAACAAAAAAGAAGAAGACATGAAGACAATCATTGCAGAAAAGCCCTCCGTGGCACGTGAAATCGCCCGCATCGTGGGCGCGACAAAGAGAGAGGAAGGATATTTCGAGGGAGGCGGTTATGCCGTGACATGGGCATTCGGACACCTCGTTCAGCTTGCCATGCCCGACGGCTACGGCGTGCGCGGATTTGTCCGTGACAACCTCCCGATTATTCCCGACACATTCACGCTCGTCCCCCGTCAGGTCAGGACGGAGAAAGGTTACAAGCCCGACAGCGGCGTGGTGTCGCAGATAAAAGTCATCAAAAGACTGTTCGACACAAGCGAACATATCATCGTGGCGACCGATGCCGGACGCGAGGGAGAGCTTATCTTCCGCTACCTCTACCACTATACGGGTTGCACCACTCCTTTCGTGCGCCTGTGGATCAGCTCTCTCACCGACAAAGCTATCCGCGAGGGACTGCGGAAACTCGAAGACGGCAGCAAATACGACAACCTCTACCTCGCCGCCAAAGCGCGGAGCGAATCCGACTGGCTCGTGGGCATCAACGGCACACAGGCGTTATCCATCGCCGCCGGACACGGCACGTATTCCGTGGGGCGGGTGCAGACACCAACGTTGGCTATGGTATGTGAACGCTACTGGGAGAACCGCCGCTTTACGTCCGAAGCATTCTGGCAGCTCCATATCGCAACGGACGGTTGCGACGGCGAAGTCGTGAAATTCTCATCCTCCGAGAAATGGAAAGAGAAAGAACCGGCGATGGAACTATATAATAAGGTAAAGGCGGCAGGTTGCGCCACTGTCACGAAAGCCGAGCGCAAGGAGAAGACGGAGGAAACTCCCTTGCTCTACGACCTGACCACGCTCCAGAAAGAAGCCAACGCCAAGCACGGCTTCACGGCGGAACAGACGCTTGAAATCGCGCAGAAACTCTACGAAAAGAAGTTGATAACCTATCCGAGAACGGGAAGCCGCTACATCCCCGAAGACGTGTTTGCCGAAATTCCCAAACTGCTCGCTTTCATCGGCACACAGCCCGAATGGAAAGACAAGGTGCGGGCAAAAGCCGCCCCGACACGCCGCAGCGTGGACGACGGCAAGGTGACAGACCACCATGCCCTGCTCGTCACGGGTGAGAAACCGCTCTTCCTCTCCAAAGAGGACAATACCATCTATCAGATGATTGCCGGGCGCATGGTCGAGGCATTCTCTGAGAAATGCGTCAAGGATGTGACCACTGTCACGGCGGAATGTGCCGGAGTGGAGTTTACCGTAAAAGGCAGCGTCGTGAAGCAAACCGGATGGCGTGCCGTCTATGGCGAGGAAAAAGAGGAAATTACCATCCCCGGCTGGCAGGAAGGCGACACGCTGACACCGAAAGGCTCGTCCATTACCGAAGGAAAGACCAAACCCAAGCCGCTGCATACCGAAGCCACCCTGCTCTCGGCAATGGAAACGGCGGGCAAGGAAATTGAGGACGACGCACTGCGGCAGGCGATGAAGGACTGTGGCATCGGTACTCCCGCCACACGCGCCTCCATCATCGAAACGCTTTTCAAGCGCGGTTACATGGAACGCTGCAAGAAGTCGCTTGTTCCCACCGAAAAAGGACTTGCCCTCAATTCCGTCGTCAAGACGATGCGCATCGCCGATGTTGCCATGACGGGCGAATGGGAAAAGGAGCTGGCGCGTATCGAGCGCGGGGAACTGTCCGACGACACCTTCCGCAAGGAGATAGAGGCGTACACACGTGAGATAACCTCCGAACTGATCTCGTGCGACAAGCTCTTCGGCAGCCGTGACTCCGGCTGCGCGTGTCCCAAGTGTGGCACGGGCAGGATGCGGTTCTACGGCAAGGTGGTACGCTGCGACAACACGGAGTGCGGACTGCCCGTGTTCCGGCTGAAAGCGGGACGCACCCTGTCCGACGATGAAATCAAAGACCTGCTCACCGAAGGGCATACCAAGCTGCTCAAAGGGTTCAAGAGCAAACAGGGCAAGAGTTTCGATGCTGTTGTCGCCTTTGACGGGGAATATAACACGACTTTTGTGTTCCCGGAGGCTAAAAAGGACAAGAAATTTTCAGGACGGAAGAAATAGTATTAACTTTGCCACTTGTTCAGAGTAATGAATTGTTCTTCGATACCGGATTACACTCATACTTTGGATTTAGTGGTGGCACTCGGAGGGATACCGAGTGCCTTTTTCTTCCTTTTTCCAACCGATTATCCCGTTAATTATCAATCCGCTAAATCCAAAGTAATGAACAACAAGAAGAAAAACGAGGGTCAGACCGACTTTTCCTATTACGGTCTGTACCTGCTGGACTATCTCCGCACGAACAAGTTTGAACAGGCTGACGACACCGCTTTCATACGGGAACGGGCCGACCGTGCCGCCGAAACGTATGAGAGGGCACGGCTTGAAGGCTATCCCGCCGATGGTGCGCAGGAACTGGCGATGGACACGCTGCTGCGCGGGCTGCATTATTCCCGTTACGCCATCCTCCGCGAAGTCGTGGAAAACGAGTTTGCCGATGAAGTGCCGGAAGAGAAGCGTGAAGCCTTTGTCCTGAAACTGCTGCCGCTTGTCGGCAACGTGTTCTCCGTCTATGACCTCTCGGATGACAATTTCGCCCTGTCTTCCGATTACGACCTGCTCTACACGGAGCTGACGGGAGCAACCGTCCTTTACTTAGACGAATATGGCGTTTAACCGCAAACAGAAACTGCGGGACAACATCGAGGCGATACGGACGGCATTCATCCTTGACAGGGAAAATAGGACAGCGACAACCGAAGAGCGTGCCATACTTCAAAGGTACTGCGGTTTCGGCGGTCTGAAATGTATCCTCAACCCTGCAAAGGAACTGACGGATGCCGTCCGGTGGGCGAAATCCGACCTCGAACTGTTCGCCCCGACGGTGGAGCTGCACAGGCTTATCCGTGAGAACAGCAAGGACGAAACAGAGTACAAGCGGTTTGTGGATTCGCTGAAAGCGTCCGTGCTGACCGCTTTCTACACCCCCAAAGAGATAACCGACACCATCGCGGACGTGCTGGCAGATTACAGCGTCCGCCCCGCCCGTATGCTCGAACCGTCGGCAGGTGTCGGCGTGTTCGTGGATTCCATGCTGCGGCACAGCCCCAATGCGGATGTGATGGCTTTCGAGAAGGATCTGCTCACGGGTACAATCTTGAGGCATCTCTATCCCGACCAGAAAATGCGCACCTGCGGTTTTGAGAAAATCGAAAGACCGTTCAACAATTATTTCGACTTGGCGGTGTCCAACATTCCGTTCGGTGACATTGCCGTGTTCGACGCGGAGTTTCAGCGGAGCGACTCTTTCGGCAGACGCTCCGCCCAGAAAACCATCCACAACTATTTCTTTCTCAAAGGACTGGATGCCGTGCGTGACGGCGGTATCGTGGCGTTCATCACCTCGCAAGGGGTATTGAATAGCACCAAGACCTCCGTGCGTAACGAGCTGTTCAGTCAGGCCAATCTGGTATCCGCGATACGCCTGCCCAACAACCTGTTCACGGACAACGCGGGCACGGAGGTGGGCAGTGACCTGATTGTCCTGCAAAAGAACCTCAGCAAGAAGGAAATGTCGCAGGACGAGCGGCTGATGACCGTGATACAGACGGACACGAAAACCGACCTGACCGACAACGCCTATTTCATCCACCACCCGGAACGCATCGTGCATACGACGGCGAAACTTGACACCGACCCATACGGGAAGCCCGCTATGGTCTATCTGCACGAGGGCAAGGCAGCAGGCATCGCCGGGGATTTGCACCGTATGCTCGACGAGGATTTCCATTACAGGCTCGCCATGCGTCTGTATTCGGGTTCAATCCGGCAGTCGGGAACGGAAGAAAAAGTTACCGTTCAAAAGGAGGTGGAGCGTACTGCCATAAAGATGGAAACAACATCTTCGATGCAGGCGGTGGAAACTCCGACGGAGAAACCGCAACCCACAGAGGAAAAGCCGGAGATAGAGCCACGTCCGAAATATTCTGACGGTGTGCAGCTATCCTTGCTCGATCTCTGGGGGATGACGGAAGAAGTCAGCCAACAACCGAAAACCGCCAAAAAGAAAAAGGAGGCGAAAAAGGAAAGCTCGGCAAGGCGCGTTCTACCCAAGCCACAGGTGCATGTCACACAAAATGTTACGGCTGTGCCGACGGCTACCACCCCTAAGACTGTAACAGAGAACAAGGAGGCTAAAACGGAGAACACCGCCAAGCCTGCCGACCCGGACGACATCTATGCCACGTTGGACTGGGATACCAATCCTCCCATCAACGGCTTCTACGAGATGATGATGGATTTGACGCCGGAACGCAGGAAGGAACTTCGGGAACTGGCAAGGCAGCATAACGAGAAACAAGCGGCGGCGGAAAAGATGGAAGTGAAAGCCGTGCCGGACACTCCCCGTGAGCAACCACGGCAGGAGGAAACACAGCCGGAAGCAGTCACCGCACCTGCCGTTACAGATACCCCACCGGAAGCGGTGGCGACCTCCCTTTTCCCCGACATCGAAGCGGAGAAGCCGAAGGAAGAAGTCGTGGACCTTTCGCCGCGTGCCTACCACCGCACGCCGGAGATGCACCTGCGCGAAGGGTCGCTGGTGGCTGACAGGGGGCGTCATAACATCGGCTACCTGAAGGACATCACGCCATACGGGGCGACATTCCAGCCGCTCGACCTGAAAGGCTACCAGAAGGAGAAGGCGTTACAGTATGTTTTACTCCGTGACGCCTACGAGCGGCTGTACCGCTATGAATCGAACCTGCATGAAGCAAATGTCCCGTGGCGAGAGCATCTGAATACCTGTTACGATGAGTTTGTCATGCGCTACGGCAACCTCAACGCCAAGCAGAACGTGAAGTTAGTGATGATGGACGCGGGCGGGCGTGACATCCTTTCGCTGGAACGGGCGGAGAACGGGAAGTTTGTCAAGGCGGACATCTTCGAGCGTCCCGTTTCCTTCTCCGTGGAGAGCCATGCCAACGTCGGCTCACCCGAAGAAGCACTGTCCGCGTCGCTCAACAAGTTCGGCACTGTCGATCTCGACTATATGCGGGAGATAACCGACAGTACGGCGGAGGATTTGCTCACAGCCCTGCAAGGGCGCATCTATTACAATCCGCTCGTAACCGGTTACGAGATTAAGGACCGCTTTATTGCCGGAAACGTGATAGAGAAAGCGGAACGCATAGAGGCTTGGATGGGCGAAAACCCCGAAAGTGAACGTATGCCGGAGGTGAAGCAGGCGTTGGAGGCTCTGAAAGATGCCGAACCGCCGCGCATCGCTTTTGAAGACCTTGATTTCAATTTCGGGGAACGCTGGATTCCGACGGGTGTCTATGCCGCCTACATGAGCCGGCTGTTCGACACGGAGGTGAAAATCGCCTACTCTGCAAGCATGGACGAGTTTTCGGTGGCGTGCGGCTACCGCACCATGAAAATCACGGACGAGTTTCTGGTGAAGGGGTATTACCGTAACTATGACGGCATGCACCTTCTGAAACACGCCCTGCACAACACCTGTCCCGACATGATGAAGTCCATCGGCAGGGACGAGCATGGCAACGACATCAAGGTGCGCGACAGCGAGGGAATACAGCTCGCCAACGCCAAGATTGACGAGATACGAAACGGCTTCTCCGAATGGCTCGAAGAGCAGTCGCCACAGTTCAAGGAGCGGCTGACGACGATGTATAACCGCAAGTTCAACTGTTTCGTGCGCCCGAAGTATGACGGCTCGCATCAGACTTTTCCCGACCTCAATCTGAAAGGGCTGGCAAGCCGGGGCATCAGGAGCGTCTATCCCTCGCAGATGGATTGCGTCTGGATGCTGAAACAGAACGGCGGCGGAATTTGTGACCACGAGGTTGGAACCGGCAAGACGCTGATAATGTGCATCGCCGCGCATGAAATGAAGCGTCTGAACTTGGCGCACAAGCCGATGATTATCGGGCTGAAAGCCAATGTTGCGGAGATTGCCGCCACCTATCAAGCGGCATATCCCAACGCGAGGATTCTGTACGCTTCGGAGAAAGACTTTTCGACCGCCAACCGCGTGCGTTTCTTCAACAACATCAAGAACAACGACTACGATTGTGTCATTATGTCGCACGACCAGTTCGGCAAGATACCGCAGTCGCCGGAGTTGCAGCAGCGCATCCTGCAAGCGGAGCTTGACACGGTGGAGGAAAACCTCGAAGTGCTGCGCCAGCAGGGAAAGAACGTATCGCGGGCGATGCTGAAAGGTCTGGAGAAGCGCAAGCACAACCTTGAAGCGAAATTGGAGAAGGTGGAACACGCCATAAAGTCACGCACGGACGACGTGGTGGACTTCAAGCAGATGGGCATCGACCACATTTTCATTGATGAATCGCACCAGTTCAAGAATCTGACTTTCAACACGCGCCACGACCGTGTGGCGGGATTGGGGAACAGCGAGGGAAGCCAGAAGGCACTGAACATGCTCTTTGCTATCCGCACCATACAGGAGCGCACGGGCAAGGACTTGGGGGCGACCTTCCTCTCCGGCACGACTATCAGCAACTCGCTGACTGAGCTGTACCTGCTGTTCAAGTACCTGCGCCCGAAGGAGCTGGAACGGCAGGACATTCGATGTTTTGATGCGTGGTCGGCGATATTTGCCAAGAAGACAACGGATTTTGAGTTCAACGTGACGAACAACGTGGTGCAGAAGGAGCGTTTCCGCTACTTCATCAAAGTGCCGGAGCTTGCCGCCTTCTATAATGAAATCACGGACTACCGCACGGCGGAGGATGTGGGCGTGGACCGTCCCAACAAAAACGAGATACTGCACCACATACCGCCCACGCCGGAGCAGGAGGACTTCATACAGAAGCTGATGCAATTCGCCAAGACGGGCGACGCCACCCTGTTGGGCAGACTGCCGCTTTCGGAAACGGAGGAAAAGGCGAAGATGCTTATCGCCACGGACTATGCCCGGAAGATGGCACTCGACATGCGCATGATAGACCCGCATTACGAAGACCACCCCGACAACAAGGCGAGCCACTGTGCCAAAATAATCGCGGAGTATTATCAAAAATACGACGCGCAGAAAGGCACGCAGTTCGTTTTCTCTGACTTGGGGACTTACCAGCCGGGCGATGGGTGGAACGTCTATTCGGAAATCAAGCGCAAACTGACGGAGGACTACGGCATACCGCCAAGCGAGGTGCGCTTCATTCAGGAGTGCAAGACCGACAAGGCTCGGAAGGCGGTGATAGATGCCATGAACGCCGGGACGGTGCGTGTGCTGTTCGGCTCCACCTCCATGCTCGGAACGGGTGTGAACGCACAGAAACGGTGTGTGGCAATTCATCATCTTGATACGCCGTGGCGACCGTCCGACCTGCAACAGCGTGACGGACGGGGAGTTAGAGCAGGCAACGAGATAGCCAAGCATTTCGCCGGGAACAACGTGGACGTAATAATCTACGCGGTGGAAAAATCACTGGACAGTTACAAGTTCAACCTCCTGCACTGCAAGCAGACTTTCATCAGCCAGCTTAAAAGCGGTGCTATGGAAGCGCGTACCATCGACGAGGGGGCAATGGACGAGAAATCGGGCATGAACTTCTCGGAATATATGGCGTTGCTATCCGGCAACACCGACCTGCTGGACAAGGCGAAACTGGAAAAACGTATCGCCTCGCTCGAAGGGGAACGCAAGTCGTTCAACAAGGGCAAGCGTGATTCGGAGTTCAAGCTGGAATCGAAGACCCGCGAGCTGGGCAACAACACAGCTTTCATAGATGCCATGACGGAGGACTGGAACCGCTTCCTCTCTGTGGTGCAGACCGACAAGGAGGGCAATCACCTTAATATAATAAAGGTGGACGGAGTGGATTCCGCCGATGAGAAAGTCATCGGAAAGCGTTTGCAGGAGATAGCCAAGAATGCCACGACCGGAGGGTTGTACACGCAGGTTGGAGAGTTTTACGGTTTCCCGATAAAGGTGGTCAGCGAAAGGATACTCAAAGAGGGATTGGAGTTTACCGACAACCGCTTCGTGGTCGAGGGGAACTACAAGTACACCTACAACAACGGGCATCTGGCGCTGGCTGACCCGTTGGCCGCCGCCCGCAACTTCCTCAACGCGATTGAGAGAATCCCCTCCATCATCGACCAGTATAAAGCGAAGAATGAGGTCTTGGAACGTGAGATACCGCAGTTGCAGGAGATAGCAGGCAAGGTGTGGAAGAAGGAGGAAGAACTGAAACAGTTGAAGTCCGAACTTGCCGCCCTTGACCGCAAGATACAGCTGGAACTTGCGCCGCCTACACCCGAAATCACCGAAAAGGAGCATGAAGGGCAACAGGTCAAACCGGAAGCGAAAGGTGTGCGAAACGGTATCAGGCAATATCCCGAAGATACATCACCGCAAATACGCAATCCATCGGAAAGTATTATCGCCAATCACACCATAACTGGGCATCCGGGGCTGTATGCCAAGGAGGAAACCCGGTCCAAAGGATTGAAAATATAACCTTAGGAATTTTATCTGAAGTATTAATAAGGGCTATCCCAAAAGGTCTAAAAGTAAATTTTATCCTTTCTGCAAGTATCTGTAGGATGGCAACTGCATTTTTTTTCTTTTTGGGCAGCCCTTATTAAAATTTATTCTTATTTTAGGTTATATACATTCATGTCCATTTATGTAAAAAATCCTGCTGACCTTGTTTATGTCTTGTCAGTCACCATTTGCAAAACCATATTTGACCCTCAAAGAGGCTGAATTTGATAAGCAACTTGCTACATACTCATAATAAGGAGCTAAATAGAACACGAATGGGAAATACTCAAATGCCAAACTAAAGAAGATATTGGCCAAAATAAACGTTATACCGAGAGAGAAACTTGATTTTTTTCAACTTCCTAAAACGTTGTTGTTCAAACATTTCTACTTATTTGTACTTACCAGTTGAACCTACGCTTCCCTAATAAAATGTCTATGGTAAAAAGTTAAAAAATCCTCCCACTTTTGTTAGATACCTAAAATCCGCAACTATCATCCAATACACGATTAAGGGTAGATTTATGAGTCGTTAGTAGTAGCTTTCAGTAAAAAGCAACAGCACAACATCAATATGTAGCCAACATCCCCTTACCCCACGATGCGACTTGAGGAAATACGCAGATTCTAACCGGAAAGAAAGGATTCTTATCCGAATTCTGTTTTGAAGGGTTTTGCATAAGCGCGGTTCTCTGTGTAGATATTCAGCACGTATTGCCTTGCAGTCATGATCCACTTGGCAGGTACGGAGATGAATCTGAAGACAAAAGCCTTTATGCGACTCGTTTTCTTGAGCCCAAAAGCCTTGGTGTCAAGCCTGCTCATGATGGTCTTGTAGAAATTGTGTATCAATGCAGTAAGCAGAAGAAAGACAGTATTCTCCGCCATGAATGACTTGGGGAGCCTGCTCCAACCGAATCCGTTGTTCATGTCGTCAAAGATACGTTCCTTGCCGCCACGCAGATTGTAGAATTCAACAATGTCCCTTGTCGATGACTTGTAATCGTTGGTCAGAATACAACGGTAAGTGTATTCGCCTTCCCATAGGTCAAGGTCGCCACTGTTGCGTCTTTGTCTCTGGATGACAAGACGATAGCACTTGCCTTCCCATTTCTCAACGAGAATGGAATTGAGTTCGAACTGGATGCCGTTAATCTCCTCCGTCTTCCATCCTCTCAGAGCAAAGATGTCATTGTAGAGCGAACTGCATCGGTTGGCACGGATGTAGAAATGTTTGCAATGCTTCTCTATCTCACTGACGATTTCCTTCGAGCAGGAACCGCAGTCTGCCCTGAAGCGATTTACACGGATGTTCTGGGATTCCAGAAGAGCGAAGAATCTCTTATGGGTGTCTGCCTGATGAAAACGCACATTCGTGTTGCCATCGCTGTTCTCGATATAGACTATCTTGTCACCGATAACATATACGCCAGGCCTGTAGCCGAGGAACTTTTTGTAGGTCGGTTTTGCATCATACTTCTCCGTTTCAAGAAACTGATGGTCAAAGTCAACATCGTATTCCTCAATTTCCTTCAACTCGCCTGTAGAAACCAAAGCGTTTATAAGCAATGTGTTGAGTTTGTCTGCAGTATTGAAATCATAGGTCTTGCCTTGGTCGGAAGTATAGGAGATGTTTTCCTGTGTCAGTTCCTTGATGGCTCTGAGGATGGTATCAGAGCTGCATGTACGAAGGGTAGGATGATACGAGAGATGGCGCATCAGTTGTGACGTTACGTCTTCCACGCATGAGCCGCCACAGAAATAAACGCTCATCAGCGAACGGACTATCTCGCTGAACTGATATCCGATGATACTGCGGCATCTCTGACCCAGTGTTGAGTCGATAACGGGTGAAAGCATGGAGTCAAATTTCTCCATGATTGAAAAAATTCCTCCAAAAGGTGTGAGTTTCTCAGATTTTATTTGTACCTTTGCCATGCCTTGTTACGATTTTCGCTTGTTTTCTAATTGCAACACTAAGATAAGTGAAAAATCTGACACGGCAAAATCCTGGGCAACTTTTTGTTGCTCAGGAACTTATAAATTAATTTAAATCAAAGTGTTGCGGAATTAAGGAGATATATTTTTTTGTGTAATTTTGTAATCGTTATGCGGCAGTAATAATATACATATTAATACGAGTTAGTAATCCTGTAGTTCTCACATGCTACGAGGAGGTATTAAAAGGTGCGTTTCGACAATGCATCTATTGTAGTATATTATTGCTTAATCCAAATGAATATTATAAATTTAGGAATTCTTGCTCACATTGATGCAGGAAAAACTTCCGTAACCGAGAATCTGCTGTTTGCCAGTGGAGCAACGGAAAAGTGCGGCCGTGTGGATAATGGTGACACCATAACAGACTCTATGGATATAGAGAAACGTAGAGGAATTACTGTTCGGGCTTCTACGACATCTATTATCTTGAATGGAGTGAAATGCAATATCATTGACACTCCGGGACACATGGATTTTATTGCGGAAGTGGAGCGGACATTCAAAATGCTTGATGGAGCAGTCCTCATCTTATCCGCAAAGGAAGGCATACAAGCGCAAACAAAGTTGCTGTTCAATACTTTACAAAAACTGCAAATCCCGACAATTATATTTATCAATAAAATTGACCGTGACGGTGTGAATTTAGAGCGTTTGTATCTGGATATAAAAACAAATCTGTCTCAAGATGTCCTGTTTATGCAAACTGTTGTCGATGGATTGGTTTATCCGATTTGCTCCCAAACATATATAAAGGAAGAATACAAAGAATTTGTATGCAACCATGACGACAATATATTAGAACGATATTTGGCGGATAGCGAAATTTCACCGGCTGATTATTGGAATACGATAATCGATCTTGTGGCAAAAGCCAAAGTCTATCCGGTACTACATGGATCAGCAATGTTCAATATCGGTATCAATGAGTTGTTGGACGCCATCTCTTCTTTTATACTTCCTCCAGAATCAGTCTCAAACAGACTTTCAGCTTATCTCTATAAGATAGAGCATGACCCCAAAGGACATAAAAGAAGTTTTCTAAAAATAATTGACGGAAGTCTGAGACTTCGAGACATTGTAAGAATCAACGATTCGGAAAAATTCATCAAGATTAAAAATCTAAAGACTATTTATCAGGGCAGAGAGATAAATGTTGATGAAGTGGGGGCCAATGATATCGCGATTGTAGAAGATATGGAAGATTTTCGAATCGGAGATTATTTAGGTACTAAACCTTGTTTGATTCAAGGGTTATCTCATCAGCATCCCGCTCTCAAATCCTCCGTCCGGCCAGACAGGTCCGAAGAGAGAAGCAAGGTGATATCCGCTCTGAATACATTGTGGATTGAAGACCCGTCTTTGTCCTTTTCCATAAACTCATATAGTGATGAATTGGAAATCTCGTTATATGGTTTGACACAAAAGGAAATCATACAGACATTGCTGGAAGAACGATTTTCCGTAAAGGTCCATTTTGATGAGATCAAGACTATCTACAAAGAACGACCTGTAAAAAAGGTCAATAAGATTATTCAGATCGAAGTGCCACCCAACCCTTACTGGGCCACAATAGGGCTGACGCTTGAACCCTTGCCGTTAGGGACAGGGTTGCAAATCGAAAGTGACATCTCCTATGGTTATCTGAACCATTCTTTTCAAAATGCCGTTTTTGAAGGGATTCGTATGTCTTGCCAATCTGGTTTACATGGATGGGAAGTGACTGATCTGAAAGTAACTTTTACTCAAGCCGAGTATTATAGCCCGGTAAGTACACCTGCTGATTTCAGACAGCTGACCCCTTATGTCTTCAGGCTGGCCTTGCAACAGTCAGGTGTGGACATTCTCGAACCGATGCTCTGTTTTGAGTTGCAGATACCCCAAGCGGCAAGTTCCAAAGCTATTACAGATTTGCAAAAAATGATGTCTGAGATTGAAGACATCAGTTGCAATAATGAGTGGTGTCATATTAAAGGGAAAGTTCCATTAAATACAAGTAAAGACTACGCCTCAGAAGTAAGTTCATACACTAAGGGCTTAGGCGTTTTTATGGTCAAGCCATGCGGGTATCAAATAACAAAAGGCGATTATTCTGATAATATCCGCATGAACGAAAAAGATAAACTTTTATTCATGTTCCAAAAATCAATGTCATCAAAATAATGGAGCGGTCAGGAAATTTCTATAAGGCAATACAGTTGGGATATATACTTATCTCCATTCTTATCGGATGTATGGCATATAATAGCCTCTATGAATGGCAGGAGATAGAAGCATTAGAACTTGGCAATAAAAAAATAGACGAGCTCCGAAAAGAAATAAACAATATCAATATTCAAATGATAAAATTTTCTCTATTGGGTGAAACAATACTGGAATGGAACGATAAAGATATCGAGCATTACCATGCACGGCGTATGGCAATGGACAGTATGCTCTGCCGTTTCAAGGCCACCTATCCAGCAGAGCGCATCGATAGTGTGCGCAGTCTTTTAGAGGATAAGGAACGACAGATGTTCCAGATAGTCCGGTTAATGGATGAACAACAATCTATTAACAAGAAGATAGCCAATCAAATTCCGGTTATTGTGCAGAAAAGTGTGCAGGAACAGTCCAAAAAGCCAAAACGAAAAGGTTTCTTGGGCATCTTTGGCAAAAAAGAGGGAACGAAGCCAACGACAACAACGACTACGCTCCGTTCATCCAATAGAAACATGGTCAACGAACAGAAAGCGCAGAGCCGTCGATTGTCAGAACAAGCCGATAGTCTTGCTGCCCGTAATGCAGAACTTAACAGACAACTGCAAGGATTGATTTGCCAAATCGAAAAGAAGGTACAATCTGATTTACAAAATAGAGAAAGCGAGATAACAGCGATGCGTAAAAAATCATTTATGCAGATAGGCGGCTTGATGGGATTTGTTCTTTTGCTGTTGGTCATTTCCTATATCATCATACACCGTGATGCAAAGAACATTAAACGATACAAACGCAAGACAACGGATTTGATCGAGCAATTGGAACAGTCCGTGTAACAAAATGAGGTACTCATAACCTCCCGAAAGAAAGCGGTACATACTATTACCCATGAGTTGCGTACACCACTGACGGCAATAACTGGCTATACCGAACTTTTGCGGAAAGAATGCAATAGCGGTAATAATGGGCAATATATCCGAAATATACTGCAATCCTCCGACCGTATGCGGGATATGCTCAACACTTTGCTTGACTTCTTCCGCCTGGACAACGGCAAGGAACAGCCCCGTCTGTCACCCTGCCGGATTTCTGCAATCACGCACACACTTGAAACGGAGTTCATTCCTGTTGCAGTGAACAAAGGGTTGTCCTTGTCCGTGAAGACTGGACACGATGCCATTGTATTGACCGACAAAGAGCGAATAATACAAATCGGGAATAACCTGCTGTCAAACGCAGTCAAGTTCACAGAAGAAGGCGGTGTTTCTTTGATTACTGAATATGATAATGGAGTTCTGACACTGGTCGTTGAAGATACAGGTACAGGCATGACAGAAGAGGAACAGAAACAAGCGTTCGGTGCGTTTGAACGTCTATCAAATGCCGCCGCAAAGGAGGGTTTCGGGCTTGGGCTTGCCATAATGCGTAATATTGTGTCGATGCTTGGCGGAACAATCCGTTTGGACAGCAAGAAAGGGAAAGGCAGTCGTTTCACAGTTGAAATTTCTATGCAGGAAGCTGAAGAACAGCTTGGATATACAAGCAATACACCTGTTTATCATAACAATAAATTCCATGATGTTGTCGCCATTGACAATGATGAGGTATTACTTCTGATGCTGAAAGAGATGTACTCCCAAGAAGGAATACACTGCGACACTTGCACCGATGCTGCGGAACTGATGGAAATGATACGCCAGAAAGAATACAGCCTGTTGCTGACAGACTTGAATATGCCCGGTATAAACGGTTTCGAATTACTGGAACTGTTGCGTTCGTCCAACGTGGGCAATTCACCAACAATCCCGGTGGTTGTGGCAACCGCTTCGGGCAGTTGTAACAAAGGGGAACTATTGGCAAAAGGCTTTGCCGGATGCCTGTTCAAGCCGTTCTCCATATCGGAGTTGATGGAGGTTTCCGACAGGTGTGCCATAAAAGAAACACCGGACGGGAAACCGGATTTTTCAGCTTTGCTGTCTTACGGCAATGAAGCCGTTATGCTGGAAAAGTTGATGACGGAAACAGAAAAGGAAATGCAGGCGGTACGGGATGCAGCAAAAGAAAAAGACCTGCAAAAGCTGGATTCCCTGATCCACCACCTGCGCAGTTCGTGGGAGGTGCTCCGTGCCGACCAACCGCTGAATGTACTTTACGGATTGCTTCGTGGCGATGCTCTCCCGGATGGTGAAGCGTTAAGCCATGCCGTGACTGCCGTGCTGGATAAGGGAGTGGAAATAATACGGTTGGCAGAAGAGGAAAGGAGAAAATACGAAGATGAATAAGACAAAAATAATTGTGGTGGAAGACAACATCGTGTATTGCGAATATGTCTGCAATATGCTGTCACGGGAGGGCTACCGCAATATGAAGGCTTACCACCTCTCAACCGCGAAGAAACATCTGCAACAGGCAACAGATAATGATATCGTGGTTGCCGACCTGCGTCTGCCTGACGGCAGTGGCATAGACCTTTTGTGCTGGATGCGAAAGGAGGGAAAGATGCAGCCCTTCATCATTATGACCGACTACGCCGAAGTTAATACCGCCGTGGAAAGCATGAAACTCGGCTCGATAGACTATATTCCCAAACAGCTTGTGGAGGATAAACTTGTCCCCCTGATCCGTTCCATACTGAAAGAACGTCAGGCAGGACAACGCCGTATGCCTATATTCGCCCGTGAAGGTTCCGCCTTTCAGAAAATCATGCACCGCATAAGGCTGGTAGCCGCCACCGATATGAGCGTGATGATATTTGGTGAGAACGGCACGGGCAAGGAGCATATTGCCCACCTGTTGCATGACAAGAGCAAACGTGCAGGCAAGCCATTTGTGGCGGTGGACTGCGGTTCACTCTCCAAAGAGCTTGCACCGTCGGCTTTCTTCGGACACGTCAAAGGTGCATTTACAGGTGCGGACAATGCCAAGAAAGGATATTTCCATGAGGCGGAAGGCGGCACGTTGTTTCTGGACGAGGTAGGAAACCTCGCGTTGGAAACCCAACAGATGTTGCTCCGTGCCATACAGGAGAGGCGGTATCGCCCGGTCGGAGACAAGGCAGACCGGAATTTCAATGTCCGCATCATCGCTGCTACCAATGAAGATTTGGAGGTATCGGTGAATGAAAAGCGTTTTCGGCAGGATCTTCTGTACCGCCTGCACGACTTCGGGATAACCGTTCCTCCGTTGCGTGACTGTCAAGAAGACATTATGCCGCTGGCAGAGTTCTTCCGTGATATGGCAAACAGAGAGCTGGAGTGTAGCGTGAGCGGGTTCAGTTCCGAAGCACGTAAAGCGTTGCTGACACACGCATGGCCGGGCAACGTGCGGGAACTTCGGCAGAAAGTTATGGGTGCTGTATTGCAGGCGCAGGAAGGTGTTGTCATGAAAGAGCATCTGGAACTTGCCGTGACGAAACCGACCTCTACTGTCAGCTTCGCCTTGCGCAATGACGCGGAGGATAAGGAGCGGATATTGCGTGCGTTGAAACAGGCAAACGGCAACCGGAGTGTCGCCGCAGAACTGCTCGGCATAGGCAGGACAACACTATACAGCAAACTTGAAGAGTATGGACTTAAATATAAATTCAAGCAATCATAGCCCGTAATTCACTGAATTTGGCTATCTTTGCATAACATTTGAGAAAAACGGCGATTGGCAGGAGCTTTTCGCCGCCAACATATAGGATAAGACCGCAAGGCGTTTCAAGCGAAAATCTGGTAAATTGGAACTACGGAGACGATTGCGTGATGCTTATGCTATGCTTACGCATAGCGTGCATTCACGTACTCTCCGTAAAGGCTTTACCAGAGCCATCGCTTGAAGGTAGTGTGAATTGCACGCTACTTTTTTACCCTTGCCTAACGAAAGGAAACGATTATGGGTAAAGTTCAGATTCTCGCCGTACTGACGATGGACGGATGTCTTTCTTCAGAGTTATATGATAAAGCACATCAGGATTTGTGCCTTGACCGTTGCGGTCTTGATGAAATCAGGAAGAAAGCCTTTTACCGTGTGACACCGGACTATTCCATTTCAATGCTGCACGAATGGAGAAAAGACTGCACAAACATCCGTTACCTCGCGGAAGCCACACCGGACACGGCAGACTATATAAACGGACTGCTGCGGATGCACGCTGTGGATGAAATCATACTATACACCGTTCCTTTCATATCCGGAAGCGGACGACATTTTTTTAAGTCGGCTCTGCCAGAGCAACACTGGACGCTTTCCTCTTTGAAAAGCTATCCCAACGGTGTATGTCGCATTATCTATATCCTTGATAAAAAAGCAAGATAGCCAAAATGTGCGGCAAGCATACATTTCTATTTTCAGGAATAGAATAAATGTTCCGATTACAAACAATTTAAGTCGGAGATAATTTGTCCTTGTGAAAAAATACTGAATTTTATACCTCTGAAATCCAGCACTTTGTAAAATTGAGTGTTGGATTTTTTATTTTCTGCCGCGTTTTTTGCCAATTATATTCATGTGCGCACGCAGAAAACAAAGTGTAATTTTCAAAATTGACAGAACCATGAATTATTTCTTGCTGGCGGAAACCGACTTTTTCCGCCTGATAAACGAAGCCGGCGACTGCAATATGGAAACGGCATACACGGCTTTCGCCACCCAAGTGATCGAACTGTGCAACGGCGGCATGGACATGAACCTTACCGTCATCGCGCTTGCCTACATCGAAATCGAGTTGCAGCACCATCCCGTACGTAATCTGTCAGAAGAAAAAAGAGAGATTGCCGCCTACGTCAGCAAGGCTCTGTCTTTCGTAAGAAAGATGCAGAAATTCCTTGCCACGCCCCAAGTGCCACCACTAATATCCGCCAACAACGCAACAGAAACCACCGCCAGCCTTCTTCAATGGACGGGCAATGCCATCGACCTCGTGGAACTTATCTACGGCATAGACGTGATGGGCTGCATCAACAACGGCAATATGCCGCTCAAACAGCTCGCCCCACTTCTCTATAAGATATTCGGGGTTGATTCTAAAGACTGCTACCGCTTCTACACTGATATCAAACGCCGGAAGAACGAAAGCCGCACCTATTTCATTGACAGGATGCAGGAAAAACTGAACGAGAGAATGTTGCGTGATGAGGAGTTGGAGCGGATGAGAAAATAAAAAAATATCCATTACATATGAGAAGACAGGAATACTCGTATCCTGTCTTTTTATTTTCATTTAATTATATATTAATTAGCACAATATATGTGAGTTTTTCATTCCTATAAGGACAAATTTCAGAAACGTATGTCTGGTAAATTATTGAGTCATCATAGTATGAACATATATCATTACTAAAAACAATGAAACAACTTCCATAAGATTGTGGTTGTAAAAATCGCCATTTAATAGCCCGTTTTTTTTGTAAAATTCGCCAATTAAAAAAATATGATTATCTTTGCATTATATTTTATAAGGTATGGAAACAGTAAATAGAATACTTCAAGAGAAGATTACAGCACGAATCGCGCCCAATAAAGCAGTACTGATTTTTGGTGCTCGCCGTGTTGGTAAAACGGTAATGATGCGTAAAATTGTGGACAACTATTCAGGTAGGACGATGATGCTCAACGGCGAAGACTACGACACATTAGCACTATTGGAGAATCGCTCAATAGCCAATTATCGGCATTTATTGGATGGTATTGATTTGCTGGCTATTGATGAGGCACAGAACATACCACAAATCGGTAGTATTCTGAAGTTGATAGTTGATGAAATACCGGGAATAAGTGTCTTGGCAAGTGGTTCTTCGTCATTCGATTTGCTGAATAAGACTGGTGAACCGTTGGTCGGCCGCAGTACGCAATTTCTCCTTACACCATTCTCGCAACGGGAAATCGCACAGACGGAAACGGCACTTGAAACCCGCCAGAACCTCGAAGCGCGCTTGATTTACGGTTCCTATCCCGAAGTAGTAATGATGGAGAACTATGAACGTAAAACAGACTACCTACGTGATATTGTCGGTGCATACCTGCTTAAAGATATCTTAGCAATTGACGGCTTAAAAAATTCGAGCAAGATGCGCGATCTACTGCGATTGATAGCTTTTCAGTTGGGCAGCGAAGTTTCTTACGAAGAGTTAGGTAAACAACTCGGCATGAGCAAGACGACCGTTGAAAAATACCTCGACCTATTGGAAAAGGTCTTCGTTATCTATCGTCTGGGGGCTTATTCGCGTAACCTACGCAAGGAGGTTACAAAAGCTGGCAAGTGGTACTTCTACGACAACGGCATTCGCAATGCCATTATCGGGGCTTTCTCACCGCTGGCCATTCGGCAGGATGTCGGTGCGCTGTGGGAGAACTACATCATCGGAGAGCGGCGCAAAGCGAACTTCAATGAGGGACTGCACAGGGAGTTCTATTTCTGGCGCACCTACGACAAACAGGAAATCGACCTGATTGAGGAGAGTGCCGACAGTCTTACCGCCTTGGAGTTCAAGTGGGGAAATAAAATGCCGGCCGCACCGAAAGCCTTCCAAGAAGCCTATCCCTATGCCGAGTTTCATGTGGTAAATCGGGAGAATTATTTGGAGTTCGTATAATCAATAAATTACGTATATGGAAACAAAACTACAATCCAAACAGCAATATCCGCGGTTTATCCAAAATAAACCGTGTGGTATTGACAAATTCGATGGAGGTTCGCAAGAAAGGTTGGCAAAAACTATTGCTCGCCATTTTTGTCAGAATGATTCATTGGATGAGGAATGTACTTTACCTCGAATTATCGGCATCGAAGGTATTTGGGGATCTGGAAAATCCAACGTGGTTAAAATGTTGGAACGTGAATTATCAGACGACTATTACTTTTTTGAGTATGACGCATGGGGACATCAAGAGGACTTGCAACGCCGCTCTATATTGGAATTGCTTACAAGCAAACTTATTGATGATGGTATCCTATCTGGAAATGCAACAATAAAAGTCAAAGGTGGAGGTACGAAAACCGTATCATGGTCTGAAAAGCTGAAATATTTATTAGCCCGTAAAACGGAGACCGTAACCGAAAAATATCCCCTTATCAGTAATGGTATGGTTGCGGCATTTTTGGTTGCAGTTTTAACTCCGATATTTACATTTATTGCGTATGCAGTAAAACCTACACCCACAACATGGTGGTTTTCTTTATTGTCTATTATCATAGCTGCACTGCCAGTTCTTATTGCATTGTGCGTTTGGAAATGGGCATATAGCAAAGATCATAAATATGGATGGAGTTATATGTTAGCTATTTATCAAGATAAAGTCGAAAAGGACGTTTGCTATGAGACTTTGAGCGAAGACGAACCAACGGTTTACGAGTTCAAAACATGGATGCAAGACATTTCTGATTTTATCAAGGAAAAAGGACAACGTAAATTAGTCCTTGTTTTTGACAACATGGATCGTCTCCCCGCTGAAAAAGTAAAAGAATTATGGTCTTCTATCCATACGTTCTTCGCCGATAGCGGTTTTGAAAATGTTTGGGCTGTTATTCCTTTCGATGAAACACATTTAGCTTGTGCATTCGGAGATGAGACCGACGAACAAACGAAACAACTGACCAAGTATTTTATCAATAAAACTTTCCCTATTGTTTATCGTGTTGCTCCTCCTGTTATTACCGACTATCGAAGTATATTCAACAAACTGTTTGTTGAAGCATTTGGAGAAACAGAAAATGAAGCGAAAGAAACTATAAATCGGATATTCAGATTGGTAAATCCTAATGCCAATGTTAGGGAAATTATATCATATATCAATGAGATGGTCGCTCTTAAACAAGAGTGGTGTAACGAAATTTTGATGATAAACATAGCATTGTTCTGTTTGAAGAAGACGGATATTCTGGCAAATCCAGTAGAACAAATATTGTCCGGCGACTATCTGAATGGCATTCAAACAATAATTAACAATGATCTGCAAACACAACGCGAAATTGCAGCTTTGGTATATGGTGTCGATGTTGAAGATGCTCGACAAATTCCATTGAAAAAATATATTGAAGGCTGCATCAACGGAGAAGAAGACCACGACATAAATCAATATGCAGAGACTAATAAACAATTTGACACTGTATTAGAAGAAGTTATACAATGTATGGACAATGCGCTTATCGATAAGATTATACATTGTTTGCATAAATTAACTCGAAAGAGCGATGTTATTCTGCGTGTATGGCAAAGAATAGCACAATTGAAATTAAAAGAATCCATAGAGAAGCAGGTGTTCCCTGTCGAATACCAAGAACTGCTGTTGCATTTAGACACGGAAAGCCAAAACCATGTGATTGCTCAATTATATAAGAAGATAGTTCGGTTCAATGACTTCAATGGCGGCGACTATTTCAAAACGTTAGATGCAATAGACAGGTTTATTGCGCAAAATAAGTTGGCGTGCGATTTTACGTCATTGATTGAAGCAAAAACAGTCAAGCCAAATACATTTATCGATTATATTCAAGCTGCAAATGCAACAGATGCTGCCTATCGGGATAACGCGACAACTAAAGCATATAAATATTATCAAGTAGCAACAAATTCGGAGGCGCTCGATAATTATTTGGCAAACTTACTACCCGATAATTTCGACCATGCAGATATTGTAAAAACGTTAAAAGATAATTCTACCTATACGTTTCCAACGCTTTTGCAAGCGATCACGAATTGCATTGATGAACAGAATGTAAATAAAGATAATATAGGGGCTATATTTACAACCTATCGTTTATTGGCATCTGACGAAGAAAGACCTTTACCTGTAACGTTAGATTCAACCTACATAAATCAGTTGCATTCTGAATTAGAAACTGATGGCCGAAACATTAAAGAGTCTGGATATTACGATTTAGTCGCCATGCAATTGGCACATGGTCATTCCGTTTCCTTAATAGAGGGTGGAGATATAAAATATGTTGCAGAACTCATGGACTATTATGTGGATCATGGAGACTTATTAGTAAATAGTGTGGGATGGAATATACCGCTATTAAATGAAACACTACAATACATGGTAAATCATAAACTTGGCTATAAATTATTGCTCTCAGACATATTGCCCCAATTTGAAGATATTAAGAACAGAATAGGTGTAACGGATGAGGTATTTATCGAGCATTTAGCAGAGTGGAATACCGATTTGGATAAGTATATCACTAAGAACAATATTAAAGATGTAATTCCTGACGCATCTTTTTACGATTTGACCACTAAAATAAGCAATGTCCTGACCGATCATATCAATAAAATAGCGTTCGAAGCGTTGTCTGAAATAAGTGTTGATACATTATACGCCCAAAGAACAGCACATACATCATATTATTGGTTTGTCGCAATAAAACATTTACTGGCTAAAATCAAATCCTTGCCAGATAACTTGACTGAATTTGGCAAAAAGATTCTGATGGATATTGCTTCTGGAACTCAAAGTTTGAATCCTTTCCCTAATTGTTTCAAGAATATAGTTGAAAGATTGGATAAACGAAAAATTAAATCGACAGTTACCGATATAAGAAATGATTTCTGCATCGGTAAAAAGACTATCAATGCAATAAAGTTTCAATTTTTCGAAACATGGCTTAGATCGCATGGTAATTTGAAAAGTCAAGCTGGAGACGTTATTGATAAAATAGTGAAACCTGTAATTTCCGATGGGGCATGCCGTTCATTGATTCTGCAAAACAAAGATTTTTATATGGATTTAATAAATACAGCAGGGGATGATGCTTATGAATTGAAAAAGAGTCTCCGAAACCTCATACAAAAAGATTCAGATCCGCAATTGGTTAAATTTGTCAATTCGATAGATTCAGTACCTGAGGTTGAAACCGCGTAAGTATTTGTCTAACAAGTCCGAATTTTACGATTTTACCCGTCAGAACTGAAGTGCCCCCCAAAAAAATTGTATCCAACTTTTGGGGGTCACTTCAAACTTCGATAGGGATAATTTTCAATTTTGGGGACTTGTTAGACAGTCTCATTATCTGGTAGCAGTTTACACAGCACCGGATCGTTTTTGATACGCTCCAGTTCCTCCTGCACAATCTGCTTCACCTCTTCCTTGATGCGCCGGTAGTTCGCCTGCACCGTTTCCTTCATGCGGTCGTTGCCGTCCTCGTCCGTGAAGTTTGTAATGACGGGAATTTTCTTGTAGGCACTTTCTTCCCGTTTCACCTTTTCGGCATCCACCACAATCTCGCAATGAAAAATCTTCTGCTCGATACGCTCGTTGAAGTTGTCGGATACAGAACCGACAAACATTCCCTGCGTAAGCCCGGAAATCTTACTCGGTGGAATGAGCGCGTCCATCTGCGTGTTGATGGAGGTGGAAACATCCTGCCGGTTGATGGAGATGGACTGCCGTTTCTGCAACACCTTACCGAACCGCTCGGAGAGCGTCTTGGCTGTTTCCCCCACCACCTGACCGGAGAAAATATTGCCGACAGTGTTCATCACCACTTTCGCCTCTTTGTCCCCGTAGTCACGCACTAACTGGCTGAAATCCTGAAAGCCCAGACACACGGCAACCTTGTTGCTTCGGGCGGTAGCTATAAGATTGTCCAACCCTTTGAAGTATATTGTGGGCAACTCGTCGATGATGACCGATGACTTCAGCATCCCCTTCTTGTTGATGAGCTTCACGATACGGGAATTATACAGACCGAGTGCCGCACCGTAGATATTCTGACGGTCGGGATTGTTACCCACGCAGAGGATTTTCGGCTCTTCGGGATTGTTGATGTCCAGCGTAAACTCGCTGTCTGACATCACCCAGTAGAGCTGCGGTGAAATCATCCTCGAAAGCGGGATTTTTGCCGACGCTATCTGACCCATGAGCTGCTCCGCAGCCCCTCCAAGCCACGCATCCATGAACGGCGAAAGGTAGTTCTCCAGCTCCGGATAAGAGGTCAGTATCGGAAATATATCCTCGTAACGGCGGTTCAGAAACTCGATAGCATGGGGAAACGTGCAAAACTTCCCGTTCTGATAGATTTTGAGATACCAGATAATACTGGCAAACAGAATGATAGGTGACTCCACGAAGAAGTCGCCCTGCTTTTGCACCCACGTTTTATTGAGGTTGAGCATTATTGTGTAGGCACTCTCATAGGCATCCGTAATATCTTCCATAAAATCCGGGTGAATGGGATTGCACCGATGAGAGCGTCGCGGGTCGTCGAAGTTGATCACATAGAACTTCGGCTTTACCTTGTAGCCGTCCGGGTGGTTCAGCAAATGGTTGTAGGCAATAGTAGATAGGTCGGGATACTTGAAATCGTAGATGTATTGACTAAAGCCCTTTTCAATCTGTTGCTTGATAAAATTGTTTACCACGGCATAGGACTTGCCGCTGCCCGGCGTACCCAACACGATGGACGCACGGAAGGGATTAACTACATTGATCCAACCGTTGTTCCAGCGTTTCCTGTAATAGAAACGTGTCGGCAGATTGACCGAATACTCGCTTTCGATAAGCCTCGTTTCCTGCATGAAACTCTCGTTCTCGTTGTTGAAAACATCCTCCATCAAATTGTGTTTCAACAGGCGGCTCATCCACAGACCACCCATCAACAGGCAGACATAGCCCGTTCCAATGGTAAGGACATACAGTCCCGTCACCGCTTCAAGCGGCAGCGGCAGGGGCAGCAACCACCAGTTCAGGAAAAACAGCACGAACCCGACGGCAAATGCTGTCCAGATTCTCCCCCAAGTGATTTTCTCACCCTTGACACCCTTCGTACCCAGACAGGACAAGGCAAGCAAAAGGACGGAAAACAGCTTCGTGTAGAGAATGGAATGGAACAGCCCCGCCGTGCGGTCGAAGTTCAGAAGGATTTTGTCCACCACGCCGATGTTCACGCCCCACAGCCGGATGGCTTCGTAGCAGAACCAGTACACGTTCATGACCACTAAAATGATACTCACGGCACGCAGAAAATCCATGATTTTCGCCAATGCCCTCAAATCGTCTTCTTGTTGTGACATACATTGATTTTTTAATTGTTGATACTCTGATTACATACCCAAGCCCTTGCGTTTTTTCTTCTTTTTGCGCTTCATCGCCCGGATGAAAGCCTCTTCCTCGGCATCTACCGCCGGACCTTCGGGAGTGAGCAAGCCCATACCGCCCGATATATCTTCACTGTCGTAGGCGGTCTGCCCGTGTGCCTTGTCCGCAGCATCCACAGGGATGGATAGCGGTATCGGCGGTTGTCCGGCGTATGGCAGGGTGAAGTGTTCCTGCAAGGCATTCGCCGAAAGCTCCTTACCCATGCGCGAACCGTTCAGCACGCATCCCGTGCGGTGGTCGATGAAGGTAGCCCCATAGATGCGCCCTTCCTCTGTGTAGCGCAGTACGGTGTCGATGCCCTTCTCTTTGAGTTGGGATACAAATTTGTCCTTGTCATAAGTGCCTTGCAGCACGGAAAGGACGGTGCGTTTCGTCATGTCTGCCAGTTTCCTATCCTTGATTTCCGATTTGGAACGGACAAACTTCTTCTGTACGGCTTCATAGCCTGCGGACTTCCCGAAAAGCGAGGATTTGAACGGGTTGCCCACCTTGTTACCCTTGTCGTCCGTGACGGAATAGACCAGCCCGTGATACTCCCGTCCGCGCACGTTGCCCCTCGCTTCCTCCACCGTCATATTATATAAGGAAAGGAGCGCACGGTATTCGCCCATCGTCTGGAAACGGTACTGCCCATTCAGAGCCTTCACGGTGTTGCCTACCTGCTTCTTCACATCACCTGCCGATGCGGCCACCTTGCGCAACGGATTATCCAATCTCTGATTTTTACGTTCTGCCGGATGCAATCCGTACTTCTGTTCCAGTTCCCTGCGGATACGGTCGCTGCGGCGGTAGAGAAAATCCCGGTTGAGCCTTTTCCCGTTCTCGTCCACGTTGACCGTCACGATGTGCAGGTGGTGGCGGTCGATGTCCTCGTGCTTGAATACAAGATAAGGCTGGTTTCCGAAACCGAGTTTTTCCAGATACTCGCGGGCGATATTCTGCAACTCAATATCGGTCAGCACATCCTCCGGGTGCGGGTTGAGAGAGATATGCACCACCGGCTTCTCGATCTTCATCTGCGGTGGCAGGAAGGTGAGAAAACCCTCCATCGCCTTGCCTATGTCCACCGTTCCCGAACCGTCATTGTAGATGCGGTTGGTGGTGAGAAGCCGCCCCTGCGCCTCGTTAATCTTCTCCCCGTTGTAGGCAATCGCGCCGTACAACGAACTTCCTACACTGATTTTTGCGACCATTTTGCCTCCATTTCCCTTGAAAGTTCCACAATCCGGCGGCTCAGTTTCACGAGTTCGACGGTGTGTTGCTCTAATTTGTAGAGCAACGCCATCGCCTTTTTCTCTGAAAAATGCAGCCTCAGTTCCTTCACGACTTGGTTGTAATTCGTACCCACGGCACGGAATTGTGCATGAAAATCCGACAGTTTGGTGTAATAGTCCACCAACGTCTTGTCCACCTTCAGCACCTTGAACGGTTGCCCGAAGAAGTGCGCTTTGAGGAAAACAGACCGTGCATAGACACCCGATTTTCCGAACATGGCGAGGAAACGGTTGTGTTCCTCCTCGTTGAAACGGACGGTGTACCGGTACACCGCCGGATCAAGTTTGGGATTTCTCCCTGATTTGCTTTTCCTTTTCTCTTTCATATTACTTTGGATTTAGCGGATTGACGGCATAAGCCGCCGCTTCGGATTACAGCACCGCAGTTCTGAAAGGCTTCCCGACTTCGGAGGGAAAGCCCGCCCCCTGCAAGGGCAAGTGCTTTTCGTGGCTGCTCAAAATATTTTGAGCGGCTGAAAAGACATCTTGCTATGTTCAGGTGAACATAAAAATCCGTCAGGGGACGGATTGGGAAAATACCTTTCAGGACTCCGGGCCGCGCGTCATCGGCGAACCCTGCTGTCCGGGTGCAAAGTTACGCCCTTAAAGCGGTATCGGACAGATGCTTGACCCGGTCAATGACTGCCAACCGGCGCAACGTGCCGCCACTTGCCGGAGAAGTGATACAGGTTCCAAAATATACTTGTTTATTTGCAGCATGATTCAAGAAACGAACGATTTGAAGATATGATAAACGGAACATTCAAATACCCGGAAATCCGCTTCTTCGGATACTTGCCGAAACGGATACCCGAACCGTCGGAAACCCGGTTCTCCGACAATTCGGTGACGTATGGATTCAATGACTTCATGACGCAATGTCGTCAATCACCATTTGTCCGACGCACCGCTTCACCACAGAACCGGATACGCGACGACCCGCCTGCGTGTGTAGTCACGGAAGCGGATGGTGCGACAGCCAAATCCGTATGGAAACAGAAAAACAAATCATCAACAATTAAAATAAATGGAACTATGAGTAAGGAAATCTTCGTTGCATTCGCAACACAGAAAGGTGGCATCGGCAAATCCACTGTCACGGCACTTGCCGCCAGCTACCTGCACAACGTGAAAGGCTACAATGTCGCCGTCGTGGACTGCGACGACCCGCAGCACAGCATCCACGGGCTGCGCGAACACGAAATGGGGCTTATCGACAGCAGCACCTACTTCAAGGCTCTCGCTTGCGACCATTTCCGCCGGATCAAAAAGAACGCCTACACCATCGTCAAAAGCAATGCGGTGAACGCCCTCGACGATGCCGAGAGGATGATTGCCACTGAGGACGTGAAACCCGACGTGGTGTTCTTCGACATGCCCGGCACACTCCGAAGCAACGGCGTGATAAAGACGCTCTCGCAGATGGACTACATTTTCACTCCGCTGAGTGCCGACCGCTTTGTCGTGGAGAGTACCCTGAAATTCGTCACGATGTTCCGCGACAGGCTGATGACTACCGGACAGGCGAAAACAAAGGGGCTGCATCTGTTCTGGACGATGGTGGACGGCAGGGAGAGGAACGACTTGTACGGCATCTACGAGGAAGTGATAGCCGAAATGGGCTTTCCGGTACTTTCCACCCGCTTGCCCGACAGCAAGAAGTTCCGCCGTGACCTTTCGGAAGAGCGCAAGAGCGTTTTCCGCTCCACCATCTTCCCGATGGACACGGCACTGCTGAAAGGGAGTGGCATCCGGGAGTTTTCCGAAGAGATAAGCGACATCATCAGACCGCAGTGAGCATGGGCAGCAGGAAAGTGAACACGGAAGGCATCGACGAGGAACTGCTGTTAGCCTCCATCGGGCGGCGCACACAGGACGGGACACTGCGCCCCGCACAGGAAGTACCCGCAGCTGCACCGACCGAAGAGGACACCGCCGCACCGGAACCATCTCCTGTGCAACCCGTAACACGGGAAAAAGCGCAGAGGGAAAGTGGACGCCGGAAAAGGCAGGACGAGGACTACAACGAGCTATTCCTGCGCCGCAACGAGATAAAGACCCGCCAATGTGTCTATATCAGCCGTGACGTCCACGGCAAGATCCTCAGAATCGTGAACGACATCGCCGGAGGGGAAATCTCAGTAGGCGGATATGTGGATACCGTGCTGCGCCAGCATCTGGAACAGCACAAGGAGAGAATCAACGAACTGTACAAGAAACAACGTGAAGATCTGATTTGAAAATGGAAAAAGAAATGACACCGAATGAAAAAAGACCACAGCAAGACTGCGGAGGTATGTTTACCCAAGTGCAGGCGAGTGTGGAAATACTGTCGCCTGTCCCGGTAAGCGGCAAATGCAGTGAGAAGGACTATGAACGCCTGTTCATCCGCGACCCGGAAGTAAAGGCACGTGAGGGGAAGATGGCGTATGTGCGCCCGGAGTACCACGAGCGTATCATGCGTATCACCCGTGTAATCGGGCATGACCGGCTTACGCTGTCCGCTTACATCGACCATGTGCTGACGCACCACTTCAACCAGTGCGAAGATGCGATAAAGAGCCTTTATGCCCGAAATTACAATTCAGTATTCTAACCAAAAACGGAAGGATATGAATTACACAATCAGCATGACAGACATTCTGCTGGCGGTATCGGTCGGCTGCAACCTCTGGTTCCTGTTCCTGCTCCTTTACGAGCGCATCATGGACACGCGGATTGTCCGCTTCTTCAAGGGCATTGTCGGATTATGGCGGTCACTGGACGGGAATGAGGCTAAACGCATAGCGGCACACGAGGAAGTCCCTGCGGAAAAGGCGGACATCATCGGCAAGAGCCGTTTCAGGATGGCATCCACCCGGACAACCGCTGCCATACCGACGCAAGAAGCCGCCACTATTGAAAAAGGCATTGAGCTGTCGGAGGAAGAGGCTACTTTTGACGACGGAAAAACGGGAAACGCATCCCGCCCGGCACAAGTCCCGGAGGAAAAACTCGATGAGACCTTCACGAGCATACCGCCGGAGGAACTGGGATACGGGGACGACGAACCGGAAGAGGACGCCTCGGACACGCCACGGGCTTCGGGCAGCAGCTTTGACGAGATTGACGACGCCTGCAAGACCGCCAAAAACCCGGACGCGACACAGGCGGAACGTGAAAAGGCGGCTAAGGTGTTCACCGACATGGAGGGCACGGAGTTGTACGAGAAAATGATGGAAGGCTCTTCGGAGATAGGCATCCGCATCAAGGGGCTTATCGAGATTCGGCTGAAGAAATCTGAAAAGGAGTTCGTCGTGCCGGACAACATCGAGGAGTTCGACATTCGCAACTATGTATGACAACAATAAAAGAAATGAACATGAAAGAATGACATCAACCCACGCGGCGAGGAAACGCAAGGCGCATCCCCATCCGCAACGGACACGCCCACGTCCGTGGAAACAAACGGGCATCCACTAAAACCAAAGTAAAGAAACAAAGTATCAACCGCCCGACAAAGGACCATCCACCCTTTTGACGGCAAAAAACAAGAACAGTTTATGAACAAGAACATCTTGAAAAACAGAAAAGCAATCCTCTCCGCGGCACTTGTCATCGCCGCAACCGCCTCCGCTTTCGCGCAGGGAAACGGCATCGCGGGCATCAACGAAGCCACCTCTATGGTGAGTTCTTATTTCGACCCCGGAACTAAACTGATATACGCCATCGGTGCAGTCGTCGGGCTTATCGGGGGCGTAAAAGTGTACGGCAAGTTTTCATCGGGCGACCCCGACACCAGCAAGACAGCCGCCTCGTGGTTCGGCGCGTGCATCTTCCTGATTGTTGCCGCCACCATCCTGCGCTCATTCTTCCTTTAATAAATAATGTATGGCTGAATACCCAATCAACAAGGGTATCGGCCGTCCGGTAGAGTTCAAGGGCTTGAAGGCACAGTACCTCTTCATCTTCTGCGGAGGTCTGCTGGCTCTCTTCGTCCTGTTCGTCATCCTCTACATGGTCGGTATCGACCAGTGGATATGTATCGGCTTCGGCGCGGCATCGTCCTCCCTCCTTGTATGGCAGACCTTCGCGCTGAACGCCCGGTACGGTGAACACGGGCTGATGAAATTAGGAGCGGCACGGAGCCATCCCCGATACCTTATCAACCGGCGGCGGATAACCCGTCTGTTCAAACGACAACGAAAGGAAGAAAGACAATGAGGAATACATCGAAAATGACAACACTGGAAAACAGGTTCCCACTTTTAGCGGTGGAGCATGGCTGCATCATCTCAAAGGACGCCGACATCACGGTGGCTTTCGAGGTGGAACTACCGGAACTTTACACCGTGACGGGTGCGGAGTACGAGGCGATACACAGTTGCTGGTGCAAGGCTATCAAGGTGCTGCCGGACTACTCCGTCGTCCACAAACAGGACTGGTTCATCAAGGAACGCTACAAACCGGAGCTTCAGAAGGACGACATGAGCTTTTTAAGCCGCTCTTTCGAGCGTCACTTCAACGAGCGTCCGTACCTGAAACACACCTGCTACCTCTACCTGACCAAGACAACAAAGGAGCGTAACCGGATGCAGAGCAATTTCAGCACGCTGTGCCGGGGACATATCATCCCGAAGGAGCTGGACAGGGAAACCACGACCAAGTTCTTGGAAGCCTGCGAACAGTTCGAGCGCATCATGAACGACAGCGGGCTTGTCAGGCTGCGCCGCCTCTCCACCGATGAGATTGTGGGTACTGAGGGAAAGACGGGACTTATTGAACGCTACTTCTCGCTCATGCCGGAAGGTGACACCACCTTGCAGGACATCGAGCTTTCGGCAAGGGAGATGCGCATCGGCGACAACCGCCTGTGTCTGCACACCCTCTCCGACGCGGAAGACCTGCCGGGCAAGGTGGCTACCGACACCCGTTACGAGAAGCTCTCCACCGACCGGAGTGACTGCCGACTGTCATTCGCCTCCCCGGTGGGGCTTCTGCTCTCCTGCAACCATATCTACAACCAGTATGTGCTGATAGACAACAGTGAGGAAACCTTGCAGAAGTTCGAGAAGTCCGCCCGTAACATGCAGTCGCTATCTCGCTATTCAAGGAGCAACAGCATCAACCGCGAGTGGATAGACCAATACCTGAACGAAGCCCATTCCTACGGACTGACCTCGGTACGGGCACACTTCAACGTCATGGCGTGGAGCGACGATGCGGAGGAACTGAAGCATATCAAGAACGACGTGGGCAGCCAGTTGGCAAGCATGGAATGCGTGCCGCGCCACAACACCATCGACTGCCCGACACTCTACTGGGCGGCGATACCCGGCAATGCGGCGGACTTCCCGGCGGAAGAGAGTTTCCACACCTTCATCGAACAGGCGGTGTGCCTGTTCACAGAGGAAACCAACTACCGCAGCTCGCTCTCGCCCTTCGGCATCAAGATGGTGGACAGGCTCACGGGAAAACCGCTGCACCTTGACATCTCCGACCTGCCCATGAAGCGAGGTATCACGACCAACCGCAACAAGTTCGTGCTGGGTCCTTCGGGCAGCGGCAAGTCTTTCTTCATGAACCACCTCGTGCGCCAATATTATGAGCAAGGCGCACATGTGGTATTGGTGGACACGGGAAACTCCTATCAGGGCTTGTGCGGCATGATCCGACGCAAGACAGGCGGAGCGGACGGTGTGTATTTCACCTACACGGAAGATAAGCCCATCAGCTTCAACCCGTTCTACACCGACGATTACATCTTCGACGTGGAGAAGAAGGACAGCATCAAGACCCTGTTGCTGACGCTCTGGAAGTCGGAGGACGACAAGGTGACAAAGACGGAGAGCGGCGAGCTGGGCAGTGCCGTGAGTGCCTATATTGAGCGCATCCAATCCGACCGTAGCATCGTGCCGTCGTTCAACACCTTCTACGAGTATATGCGTGACGACTACCGCAAGGAACTGGCACAGCGTGACATCAAGGTGGAGAAGTCCGACTTCAACATCGACAACATGCTCACCACCATGCGGCAGTATTACCGGGGCGGGCGTTACGATTTCCTGCTCAACTCCACGGAGAACATCGACCTGCTCGGCAAGCGGTTCATCGTCTTCGAGATAGATTCGATTAAAGAAAACCGCGAACTGTTCCCCGTCGTGACCATCATCATCATGGAAGCCTTCATCAACAAGATGCGGCGGCTGAAAGGCGTGCGGAAACAGCTTATCGTGGAAGAGGCTTGGAAGGCCCTCTCATCGGCGAACATGGCTGAATATCTGCGCTATATGTATAAGACGGTCAGAAAATATTACGGCGAGGCAATCGTGGTGACGCAGGAGGTGGACGACATTATCAGTTCTCCGGTGGTCAAAGAGAGCATTATCAACAACTCGGATTGTAAAATCCTGCTTGACCAAAGGAAATATATGAACAAGTTCGACCAGATACAGGCGTTGCTCGGACTGACGGAAAAGGAGAAGTCGCAGATACTCTCCATCAACATGGCGAACAACCCTTCACGGCTCTACAAGGAGGTGTGGATAGGCTTGGGCGGCACGCAGTCGGCGGTCTATGCCACGGAGGTCAGCGCGGAAGAGTATCTGGCGTACACCACCGAGGAAACGGAAAAAGTGGAGGTTTACCGTCTGGCGGAGAAGCTGGGCGACGACATCGAAGCCGCCATCCGGCAGCTTGCCGAAAGGCGGAGAAACAAGGAATAACTAAAAAACAGAATGTATCAACCAAAAAAGAAAAACGCGTATGAATTTACCAAAAGTGAAAATGCTGCAAGTCAGCAAGTGCCTTATCGGATTGGCGGTCATGATGCTGCAATCCTGCGACGTGGCCGACAACCGCCGCGACATGCTGTGCGGGAACTGGGAGAGCGTGGAGGGAAAACCTGACGTGCTTATCTACAAGGAGGGCGAAGCCTACAAAGTGACGGTGTTCCGTCGTAGCGGTCTGCGCCGCAAGCTCAAGCCGGAAACCTATCTCTTGCAGGAGGAGAACGGCAACCTGTTCATGAACACCGGCTTCCGCATCGACGTGTCCTACAACGAGGCCACGGATGTGCTGACTTTCTCGCCAAACGGGGACTATGTGCGGGTGAAGCCGCAGCCGGGACATCCGACCGAAGAATAACAACCACTAAAATCCAAAGTAACATGAGAACAAGAATAACAATGATTATCTGCCTGTGCCTGCTTTTCGCGGGCAGGGCAAGCGCACAGTGGGTCGTAAGCGATCCGGGCAATCTAGCGCAGGGCATCATCAATGCCTCCAAAAACATCATCCATACCTCCAAGACCGCCACGAACATGGTGAGCAACTTTCAGGAGACGGTGAAAATCTATCAGCAGGGCAAGAAGTATTACGATGCCCTCAAATCGGTGAACAATCTGGTCAAGGACGCCCGCAAGGTGCAGCAGACCATCCTGATGGTGGGCGACATCACAGACATCTATGTGAACAGTTTCCAACGGATGCTCCGTGACGGGAATTTCAGACCCGAAGAGCTTTCCGCAATCGCTTTCGGCTACACGAAACTGCTGGAGGAAAGCAACGAAGTGTTGACGGAACTCAGGAACGTGGTGAACATCACCACGCTCTCCATGACCGACAAGGAGCGCATGGACGTGGTGGAACGCTGCCACTCGAAGATGAAGCGTTACCGCAACCTCGTGAGCTACTACACGAACAAGAACATCTCCGTGAGTTACCTGCGTGCGAAAAAGAAGAACGACCTCGACCGCATCATGGGGCTGTACGGGAACATGAACGAAAGATACTGGTAGCCTATGAAGTTCGACAACCTTCATCAGATTTTACGTTCACTTTATGAGCAGATGATGCCGCTGTGTGGGGACATGGCTGGTGTGGCGAAAGGCATCGCCGGGCTGGGTGCGCTGTTCTACGTCGCCTACCGGGTATGGCAGTCGCTGGCGAGAGCTGAACCGATAGACGTATTCCCGATGCTCCGTCCTTTTGCCATCGGTCTGTGCATCATGTTCTTCCCGACTGTGGTGCTGGGCACGATAAACAGCATCCTCTCACCCGTCGTACAGGGCACGGCAAAGATGCTGGAGGCGGAAACGCTGGACATGAACCGATACCGGGAGCAGAAGGACAAACTGGAATACGAGGCGATGGTACGCAACCCCGAAACCGCCTACCTCGTGTCCAACGAGGAATTTGACAAGCAACTGGAGGAACTCGGCTGGTCGCCCTCCGACATGGTGACGATGGCGGGAATGTATATCGACCGGGGAATGTACAACATGAAGAAGAGCATCCGCGACTTCTTCCGCGAGATACTCGAACTGCTGTTCCAAGCCGCCGCCCTCGTGATAGACACCGTCCGCACCTTCTTTCTCGTGGTGCTGGCGATTCTCGGTCCGATAGCCTTCGCCCTGTCGGTATGGGACGGTTTCCAAAACACGCTCACGCAGTGGATATGCCGCTATATACAGGTCTATCTGTGGCTACCGGTATCGGACATGTTCAGCACCATACTGGCGAAGATACAGGTTCTGATGCTGCAAAACGACATCGAGCGGATGCAGGCAGACCCGAACTTCTCGCTGGATTCGAGCGACGGGGTGTATATCGTATTCCTCTGCATCGGCATCATCGGCTACTTTACCATTCCCACCGTTGCGGGCTGGATTATCCAAGCCGGAGGCATGGGCGGTTACGGTCGCAACGTGAACCAGATGGCGGGACGAGCCGGAAGCATGGCGGGCAGCGTGGCGGGTGCAGCCGCAGGAAACGCAGTCGGACGTGTCGGCAAATTGCTGAAATAATCAATGTGCAATCATAAATTGGAAAATATAAATGGAATTCAAATCACTTAGAAACATCGAATCGTCGTTCAGGCAGATACGCCTGTTCGGTATCGTCTTCCTCTCGCTGTGCGCCGTGGTGACGGTGTGGAGCGTGTGGAACTCCTACCGTTTCGCAGAGAAGCAACGGGAGAAAATCTATGTGCTGGACAACGGCAAGAGCCTGATGCTCGCCTTGTCTCAGGATTTGTCGCAGAACCGCCCGGCGGAGGCACGGGAACATGTGCGCCGTTTCCACGAGATGTTCTTCACGCTATCACCTGAAAAAAGCGCGATTGAACACAACGTGAAACGTGCCTTGCTGCTGGCGGACAAGAGCGTGTACCACTATTATTCGGACTTCGCGGAGAAGGGGTACTACAACCGCATCATCGCCGGGAACATCAACCAAGTGCTGAAGGTGGACAGCGTGGTGTGCGACTTCAACGCCTATCCCTACCGTGCCGTGACCTACGCCACACAGAAAATCATCCGGCAGAGCAACGTCACCGAGCGCAGCCTCGTGACCACCTGCCGCCTGCTGAACGCATCGCGGTCGGATGACAACCCGAACGGTTTTACCATCGAGGGTTTCACCATCATTGAGAACAAGGATTTACAGACTATCAAACGGTAACAGGACATGAAAAGTATCAGAAAATCAATGTGGGGCATGTATTGGAAACTCCACGACAAACGGAAACGCTTGGCGGCAAGTCTCAAAGGGTATCTGGACGGCTTGCCGCCGGAAACACGCCGCCGCATCGTGCTGGGGATGTTCGCCGCCTTCGCGGTGCTTGCCCTTTACACCTTCGGCAGAGCCGTCTATGACATCGGCAGGAACGACGGCTCACATATGGAAACGGGACACGCCGGACGGGTGGAACTGCCGACCCCGGCGGAAACAGGCAATCACTTAACACCTTATTTATATGGAACAGACAAAGAATGAACCGACGAAAGAGAACAAAGCTGCTCCCGAAACGGGGAAACCGAAAAAGGAGCGCGAACCGCTGACAGAGGCGCAACGGCTGAAACGGCAGAAGATGATCGTGCTGCCCGCTATGGTGTTGGTGTTCATCGGGGCGATGTGGCTGATATTCGCCCCGTCCTCCGGCAAGGAGCAACCGCCGGGAACGGACGGATACAACACCGAGATGCCCGACGCTGACAAGGCGAACCGGCAGATTATCGGCGACAAGCTGAAAGCCTACGAGCATGGGGAGATGGAAGAGCGTCAGGAGAGCCGCAACCGTGCCATCGGGCAGCTGGGCGACATGTTCGACCGCGAGATAGCGGGAACGGAGAACGGAGTGGACTTCGACCTCGCCAATCCGGGCGGCAAGGAAGAAAGGGCAAAGCCAGCCACGCCGCAGACCATCCAGTCCTCCGCAGCCGCCTACCGTGACCTGAACGCCACGCTCGGAAACTTCTACGACCAGCCGAAAAACGACAATGCGGAGATGGACGAATTGTTGGAGCGCATCGCATCGCTGGAGTCGGAACTGGAAAGCGAGAGGGGCAAGGCTTCCTCTATGGACGAGCAGGTGGCTCTTATGGAGAAGTCCTACGAGCTGGCGGCAAAGTACATGGGCGGTCAGAACGGAGGACAGCCATCGGCGGAACAGAGGGCAGAGCCAACTACCGTGCAGAAAGGGAAGAAGAACAAGGCAATGCCTATCAGACAGGTGGAGCATCAAGTAGTTTCTTCACTCTCACAGCCTATGAGTAACGCGGAGTTTGTCGCCGCCTTATCGCAGGAACGCAACCGGGGTTTCAACACGGCTGTCGGCACGGCGGAGGTATTGGACAGGAACACCATACCGGCGTGCGTGCATGGGGCGCAGAGCGTGACGGACGGGCAGACGGTAAGGCTGCGCCTGCTGGAGCCTATGGCGGTGGCAGGCAGGACAATACCCCGGGGTGCGGTGGTGGTCGGCACGGGCAAGATACAGGGTGAGCGGCTCGACATCGAGATTACCTCGCTGGAATACGACGGCACGATTATCCCCGTGGAGCTTGCGGTCTATGACACGGACGGACAGCCCGGCATCTTCATCCCGAACTCGATGGAGATGAACGCCGTCCGGGAGGTCGCCGCCAACATGGGCGGCTCGCTGGGAAGCAGCATCAACATCTCCACCAATGCCGGGGCGCAGCTCGCCTCCGACTTGGGCAAGGGGCTGATACAAGGCACGAGCCAGTACATCGCCAAAAAGATGCGAACCGTCAAGGTGCATCTGAAAGCCGGGTACAGGGTCATGCTTTACCAAGAAAAATATTGAAAACAATAAAAATTACCACTAAAATCCAAAAGTAATGAGAAAAGTAATCATCATGTTTGCCCTCGCTATGGGCATCATAACTGCCAACGCGCAGGAGAATGTAACCGTTGAAACGACCAACGGAAGTGAACAACCGACCTTGACGAAGGAGGTCTATCCGCAGAAGGAGGCGGACGGCGACCTATATCACGGGCTGTCACGCAAGCTGACCTTCGACCGCATGATACCGCCGCACGGTCTGGAAGTGACCTACGACAAGACCGTCCACGTCATTTTTCCGGCGGAGGTGCGCTATGTCGATTTAGGCTCGCCCGACCTGATTGCCGGGAAAGCCGACGGAGCGGAGAACATCATCCGTGTGAAGGCTACCGTAAGGAATTTTCCCAACGAAACGAATATGTCCGTCATCACGGAGGACGGCAGTTTCTACACCTTCAACGTGAAGTACGCCGCCGAACCGCTGTTGCTCAACGTGGAGATGTGCGACTTCATCCATGACGGCAGCACGGTGAACCGCCCGAACAACGCGCAGGAAATCTATCTGAAAGAGCTGGGCAGCGAAAGCCCGATGCTGGTGCGCCTTATCATGAAGTCCATCCACAAACAGAACAAGCGCGAGGTGAAGCATATCGGCTGCAAGCGTTTCGGCATCCAATACCTGTTGAAAGGCATCTACACGCACAACGGCTTGCTTTATTTCCACACGGAGATAAAGAACCAGAGCAACGTGCCTTTCGATGTGGACTACATCACTTGGAAAATCGTGGACAAGAAGGTTGCGAAGCGTACTGCCGTGCAGGAGCAGATTATTCTGCCGCTCCGCGCGCAGAACTACGCCACCCTCGTGCCGGGCAAAAAGAGCGAGCGCACGGTCTTCACGATGGCGAAGTTCACCATCCCCGATGACAAGTGCCTCGTGGTGGAATTGAACGAGAAGAACGGCGGCCGTCACCAGTCCTTCGTGATTGAGAACGAGGATTTGGTACGCGCGGGTACCATCAACGAACTTCAAGTACGCTGACCATGAGAAAGTACATCGCAATAATCATCGCGTCGCTTGCCCTTTTTACAGGGCAGGCGCACGCCCAGCGGTGTCTGCCGAAGATGCAGGGCATCGAGGTGAGGGCGGACATGGCGGACGGCTTCAATCTCGGCGGCAAGGACGGCGGGTACAGCTTCGGGGCGGCTCTCTCCACCTACACGAAGAAGGGGAACAAGTGGGTGTTCGGTGGCGAATACCTGTTGAAGAACAATCCCTACAAGGACACCAAGATACCCGTGGCGCAGTTCACGGCGGAGGGCGGCTATTACTTCAAGATACTGTCGGACGCCCGAAAGATTGTTTTCGTCTATGCCGGGGCTTCGGCTCTCGCCGGATATGAGGCGGTAAATTGGGGGAAGAAGGTGCTGCATGACGGCTCCACGCTGCACGACCGGGACGCCTTCATCTACGGCGGTGCGCTGACGCTCGATGTGGAGTGTTACGTGGCAGACCGTATCGCCCTGCTTGCCAACCTGCGGGAGCGTTGCCTTTGGGGTGGCGACACACGGAAGTTCCACACGCAGTTCGGGGTCGGTATCAAGTTCATCATCAACTGACACGGGCATGGAAAGGACGGAAATAGATGCTGTCAGAAGGATGCCGCTTGCGGATTTTCTCGCACGGCTGGGGCATGAGCCTGTCAGAAGGAGCGGTAACGAGCTGTGGTATCTTGCCCCGTACAGGGGCGAGCGCACATCCTCTTTCCGTGTGAACGTGGCGAAACAGCTCTGGTACGACTTCGGTTTGGGCAAGGGCGGCGACATCTTCACGCTTGCCGGGGAGTTTCTGCAAAGCGATGACTTCATGAAGCAAGCGAAGTTCATAGCGGAAGCCGCCAATATGACGGTTGCCGGATGGGAAAAGCCCGTCTATCTCTCGAAGCCGACCGAATCCGTTTTTGAGGATGTGGAGGTCGCTCCGCTGCTCCGCTCACTGCTGACGGAGTATTTAGAGGAACGGGGCATCCCTTACGCCATCGCATCCCGTCACTGCTGCCGCTTGAACTACGGTGTGCGTGGGAAACGGTATTTTGCCGTTGGCTTTCCGAACATGGCAGGTGGCTATGAAGTCAGAAGCCGATATTTCAAGGGTTGCATACCTCCGAAGTCTGTATCACTGGTAAAGGCGAATGACATCCCGGCTGACGAGTGCCTCGTGTTCGAGGGCTTCATGGACTTTCTCTCTGCCGTGACGCTTGGTGTAACCGGTAACGCTGACTGTCTTGTGCTGAACTCAGTCGCCAACGTGGAGAAGGCGGCGGGATTGCTGGACGGATACGGGCGCATCGGCTGCTTCCTCGACCGTGACGAAGCCGGACGGCGGACGCTTGCCGCACTTACCATGCGATACGGGGAACGTGTCACCGACCGTTCCTCCCTCTATGACGGTTGCAAGGACTTGAACGAGTACCTGCAACTGACAACGAAAAAACAGAAAAACAACCATCTAAAAATCGAAGAACAATGAACATACTGAACAACAGAAACAAGAGAACATCAATATTCAAGGCAGTGGCGTTATGCCTGATAGCCGCCATGTCATTCACCCTCGTGTCATGTGACGATGACATGGACATCCAGCAGTCCTATCCCTTCACGGTGGAGGTCATGCCCGTGCCGAACAAGGTAGTAAAGGGGCAGACAGTGGAAATCCGCTGTGAACTGAAAAAGGAGGGCGACTTTTCGGGTACGCTCTATACCATCCGCTATTTCCAGTTCGAGGGGGAAGGCTCGCTCAAAATGGATAACGGCATCACCTTCCTGCCTAACGACCGCTACCTGCTGGAGAACGAAAAATTCCGCCTGTACTACACGGCGGCGGGTGATGAGGCGCATAATTTCATCGTGGTGGTGGAGGATAACTTTAGCAACTCCTACGAACTGGAATTTGACTTCAACAACAGGAATGTAAAGGACGACGATCTTACCATCGTTCCCATCGGCAACTTCAGCCCCTTGTTGAAATGATGCGTGTATTCATGACAATGCTCTGTTCACTTCTGACGGTCTGTTCTGTGTCCGCGCAGATCAGCCGCCAAGAGGGAACGGACGGGCAGGCGGCAATCTACCGACTGCCGCTTATGGAACGTGCTTTTTTATGCTGCCGCTACTTTGAAGGCTGGCACTCAGAAAAACACTACCCATACGTCGGTTGGGGTCACAAACTTTTGCCAAACGAGAAGTATTCGGCACGAACCATGACAAAACGGGATGCGGATGAACTTTTGCGGAAAGACCTGCGCAAATTTGTCGCCATGTTCCGTAAATTCGGGGTTGATTCGATTTTGCTTGGCACGTTAGCTTACAATGTGGGACCGGCGAAGCTGTTAGGCAGCAAAACAATCCCCAAAAGCACCTTAATCAAGAAGCTGGAAGCTGGTGACAGGAACATCTACCGTGAGTATATAGCCTTCTGCAACTACAAAGGAAAACGCCACGCCATGCTGCTCAAACGGAGAAAGGCGGAGTTTGCGCTGTTGTATATCCCATAAAAGGACTGACAAAACTGGCAAAAGACGTGCCATATTTAACTTGGCACGTCTTTTGCTCTATCACTTGATAGATTATCGTAGGATTTTCTCGTTAATTGACATCGTTGAGCCATTTTTGCCTATCGGTTTCCAAATAACACTTCAAGTTGTAAGTGTTGTGAGAGCAATACAAAACATAGTTATTAACCATAAAAAGTATAGCGAAATTATGAAGAAAGTATTTAGGAAAATTCAGAAAGGAACAACAAAAATGATTGAACGTATCAAATCGTTGGGGGAAATGGAGACGAAGCAGAAATGTGTAGTTCAACGGTTCGAGATTATCATTCCCCTCCACCAAAAAATAACGACCCAATATATAGCCTCCGCAAGTTTTACTTGCGGATTTTTTAGTTATCGCAGATTGGACAAAGGTTTCTTTGCTACTTTCTTTGTCCGCCATCATGCTCACTGAAAGAAAGTAGGGCGGCTCTCGCCGCCCCGCCACTCAAAAGCGTGTGTAAAGTCCCGTCACCATCGTGAACATTTCCTCCAGCATATCAAAATAGATACCCTCGTGTACGGCAATGTCCTTTGTCTTGCACTCAAAGGTCTTTTTGCTGAACGTCCTGCGGTAGAAGCGCATATTGTAGAGGTCTGCCCCTTCGTCATAGATGATGTCAAGGCGGTTGGCACTTGTTTTGTTCCTTGCAAGGCTCATCCGTAAGCCGTTGCCCATATCTATGAAATCACGGCTACCTGTCATGGCGGTGAAGCGTTTTCCGCCTATCTGCTGTAATATCGTCTTGGCTATCATATCTTTTGTTTTTAGGGTTTTAAGTATTGGCGGTGCGGACACCGCCATCCCGTTCAAAATTCTCGCATTTCGGAAATGGGGGTCTGCCGTTGTAGCCACTCTTTCACACATTCCATATTGTACTCGCTCGTGATGACTGCCGTATGGCTGTCGGTGGCGGTGAAACGTGTGCTTTCGTAATCATCTATCCACCCCTTGAGGGTGTCCGTTCCCCACGCTCCGGTATCGTCAAAGATACCGTCCAATGCCGTGATAGGTTCGCTGAACTTGACTATCAGCGTTTGATAGGTCGTGTTCATAGTCTGTCCTCCTTTCCCTTCTTTGCGTTCAGCCACTTGTCCCGTGCGGCTCGGCACTCGTCCAACGTGGGTTTGACACAAGAGAACAATTCTCTGTCTATGGGGTGGCGGTAGTCGTACTGCACAAGTGTCCGCCTGCGTCTTCCGATACCCGATTGGAAACGCTCGTATTTCTCCGTACCTGCTTCCGCGCAGGTGCTTACTCCGTTGATGGTCATTCGTGTTGTCATAATGTTGCTTTTTAGATGGTTAAAAATGTACTGACAGAACTCTGTTCTTCATCACCATTTCGGGGTTGCTTGTGTAGCGTTGGTGCAGGTAGAAATGGTGTGAGCCGAAGCCGTAAAGGAAAAACTTGTCAAGTTCGTGCTTCTCGGCAAACTCCTTTACGCTCTTTCTCAATTCCCCCTCACTCGTTGTGAGAGTGAGGAGGTTCACAAATTCAAGGAACATCGTGGGGATTGCATCATCCCACACACAAATCATACTTTCAATTCTTACTTCCATATCAATGTTGTTTTAGGGGTTATGCTATGCCGCTTTCATCCGCTCACGGATAAGGTTGGCGTTCTTGTTCACAAGGTCTATGATGCGCTCGTGATATTCGGTGTCCTGGTTGTGCTTGCCGTGGCACTGCACCACTTCGAGGGTTCGCAAGTCCACCTCTACGGTTTCAATAATCTCATCGCCAATCCTTGCCGATAGTATGAGGGTGTCGGCTTTCTTGTAGTATCCACTGCCAAACACGCAGATGCCCTGCGTCTTGCCCTCGTTGTAATACTCGTCTATGCTTTCAAGCACCTTGACGATTATTTCCTCGTCCGTGATTACCAAGCCGAAGAATTTGGATTTGTTGGCGATGAAATCCTCCGCATCTTTCTTTCGTTGGAGTTGTCGCTGTTGCTCACGCTCACGCCTTTCAATCTCCCAACGGCGTTGCTCTGCGGCTCTTTCCTTCTCGTGTATGGCTTCAATTTTTCGGGTTGCGTTGTCGTGTGCCGCCATGAAATCTTCGGGACAGATGTTCTTCGGGTTACGGAGGTCTTGACCGAGTTTTTTGAGCATACGCAGATAGTCGCACCACATTGAGAGGTTGTCTATCTGATACTTGTGACGCTTGGCAATCAGATATGATGCCCAACATTCATCGGCAGTACGGGTATTGAAAAGAAAGTGTTTCATGACCTCAATCTCACCGCCTTTCATAAGGGTTTCAATTCTTGGGTCTGAAAGCAAGGCTTTGAAAAGACGCACGGGGGAGATGCCGTGGAAATCGCCCTTGAAGCCGTTACGTCTGAGTTGGGGCAATATCCTCATCTTTGGATATGCACAGCTTCTTGCCACCACATCATCGTATAGGCTGTTGTGCGGTCTTACCTCCATATCGCTGCCTAATGCCCACACATCGCAATAGCAGAAAAGGAAGCCACGGAGCAACGCCATGTCCGTAACCTTGCCGTCGGGTGAAATCCAACGCTGCACGACCTCGTGGCAGTAGAAACGCATCGGTTCGCCTTTCCTGCTCTCGCATCTGACCTGCGCCACGCGGATTACCTGATACCCTTTGCAGGTGGTTATCACGCTGAAATTCTGCGTTTCCTTGTAGATGCGTCTGCGTGTGTCCTGCACTTTGAGTTCGGCATGGCATTTGGGGCAGGTGCAGCCTTCAAGGGTGTCGCATAGTCCGCTGTCGCTGTGCCACTCGTGACCGCAGTCGGAACAGGTGATGTTCCCTTTCTTGGTGCGGTAGCCGATATGCTCAACGCAGTGGCGGTATGCCCAATCTATTTGTGTCGCTGATATGGGGCGAAGGTTGGCGGAAAGTCTTGCCACCTCTTTCTGTATCTTGGTCTTCGGTTTCATAAGCCTAAATCAAATAATGAGGGTTGGGGTTGGTTTTCTTTTCTCGCTGACGGTCTGTGGCGGTTCTGCAACTTGCGGAGTTCCTCCTCTTGGTATTTGCGGACAGCGTTCTGACGTGCCTCCGCCTTTTCCTCTGCCGTGAGTTTCACAACGTGGTTCACAACCACTTGGCAGTCCATCGGTTTGCCCACCTCTATCTCGTTTTCCTCATAGTAGTGGATGGCTTGCCCGAATATCTCTCCGTCCGTGAAACCGTTGCAACCGCTTTTCTGCACATAGTTCAGAATGTGGGTCACGCACTCGTCCATGTTCTTGGCAGGGTTGCGGTACTTCTTTGCAAATAGCGCATCTTCCTCCGCACGCTGTTCCAAGTACATATATATCGTTCTCTTGAAATGGTCTGTTCCTTTCATATCGCTGTCATTTTTAGATTATCTGTTTCAGTATCTCTCTCCAATAGGTCGGCTCTACCTCGCTGAGAAGGAAGTCCATGAAATCCCTCCGTGCGTCCTTGTTCAGTTCGTGGTACAATCTTCGGAAAGTTTCAAAATTGCCGTTGATGTACGTTTCCACCATATACACGAAGATGTTGTCCACCTCGTAATATCTGCACTGCTGCGCTGCCGTCTTGCTGTTTCTTTTTGCCATGTCGGTAAGGGTTAAAGGGTGAATAACCAAAGGATGAAGCCAAAGAAGGCAATGGTGGAAAGGATAGCCACGATTACACCTATCGCCACTCGGAACACTCCGTTTACAATCTCTCTGATGATGCCCCAAAGGATGCCGAACACCCCGAAGGCGGTGCGCATCATCAAGCCGCATATCGCCAACCCGATGTGTTGCGCCATTTGTCTGAAATTTGCCGTTGCCGTCATATCTTCGCTGTTTTTGATTTTTTTGTTTTTAATGCGGATTCAAGAGCTGAGGGAGTTGAGTTTCAAACTATCTTATCTGCCTCTCGTTTATCCGACATTTTTTTTATGCGTCTTTCTGTCGCATCGGTCGTTTTCGTTTCGGGTGCTTGAAAAGGTAGGGATTAGGGAATGCAAGGTTTTTCGGTCAAAATACTACCCGCAGGGCTGGAGATTTTTACCGAAAACAGGAGGCTTGACCTTGCTTTCCCGTCCAATCCCGGAATTACCTTTGCGCCCAGAACGAAAATGACTGACTGATGCGGCTTACTGAAAGGCGCAAAATGGAGGTAAACGAAAACAGAGGCAGATTGTGTAGAAAAAAACTTCAGGGGAAAATCCGTAAAAAAAAGAATCACCAAAAGGAAAAAGACATCACCGGAAGCGTGAAAAGGGCAAACCACAACAAAGGAAGTATGATTGTTTCCGATCCGACGGAACTTGTTCAGCCGGGTGGCAACAATCATTCTTCCCGGTTTGTCCGGCTGTGTGTGGGCGCCTGTTTCATTCATGGGGCAGGCTGACACACTCTGCATTCACTTTCCGCTTCCGGCAAAAGAGACAGCGAAAAAAGAAAAATCATTTGAAAACCCGTAAAAGCACCTCTTGGCATAGGCGCAAAAGAAAGGGGCATTGCTTCATCTGTCTAAACATCGTTTAGGCGTGAGGCAATGCCCTTTTCTCCAGCTATGCGGTAGTCGGCACACGTTTGTTCCAAACTCGTTTTGGGCAATGGTGTGCCGACGGACAATACCGCTTTTACGGAAAATTCTTATGAATGAGGGGATAAAAAACGGGAGTTTATATCAAAATCTCGAATTAAATAGCTACTTTTGCATACGAAGAGTTCTTTGAAGGTTACGCAACGCGCAGAAGGATAATGCAGTAGATAACTAACTAAATCGTAACCTATTACTATCAAGAGCAATTAACCTACGCTCATTTCCAATAAATTACACTCTTTTCGTAACTTCGTTCAGCAAATACCCAGAAACATACCACATATTTCCGTCATTCGTATATGGTTTTGCATTTAAGTAATCCAACACATATTGCAGACTATCAGGTGATAATGAGGAATTATAATATCCACATTTGATATTTTCAACTTCGTGGTCGAATGAATTGATAAAATCAAAAACCTTATCAATCGAATGCCCAGCTGCCGTCTTAACTAATACATCGGTGGGCACGAACTCTCTTTCCTGTTTCTCTATGTCATCATTTGAGTTTTTCTTACATGAAAAAAGCACTAAAATTAGCAATGGCATTATCCAAAATGTGGGTCTATGTGAAATCGTGTGGAAAATTGAATTTTAGTTTACCAGCGAGAAAGTATATCATATTGATAAAATTGTTAATATTTCGGTAGCCTCTGGCTCTTCGTTTTGCTAACTGGATTTTGTTGTTGATACCTTCTAAAACGCCATTTGCAATATGAGATTCTATGTAGTTAACAATGCCAGACCAATGCCCTTTAATTGTTTTAGCAAAGTTTTTAAAAGGAACAATTCCATGCTCATCTACTAAATCACACCAAAAGGCAAGAAAAGCTGCTGCATCTTGCTTGTTATCAAAGTCCCAGAAATCTTGAAACAGCATTTTTAATCGGTAGGCATTACCGATGTTTGGTAGTAATTCAATAAGTTCTTCTCTTTCCATTTTTTGTCGTTTACTTAAATTGTGTTCAGCTTTTAAAAGCGTGTATTTATGGCCTTTGAGTATGTCATGTTCTCTAGCCTCCTTTTTACGAACTTCATCCATGGCTTCATTTAGCAATTTTACCACATGAAACCTGTCAAAGGTGATCGAAGTATTGGGAAAATGATCTAGTATTCCGGCTATAAAAGCAGGAGACATATCTATACAGATATCTGTTATATCTTGTGGATCAACATTTTTACTAATGAGATGTTCTCTTATCTTGTCAATGGTTTGCTGGTCTTTTCCCGGTGTTGCGTGGATCACCCTGCGTTTATCTATGTCAATGGCTACTGTAACATAATCATGCCCCTTGCGAGCGGAAGTCTCATCAATACCCAGTTTAGTAACCTGACTTTGGTCGTCTGCATTATAGGCTATCTGAATCCAATAATTGAACACAGTCCATAACCGTTGAGGATATTCACCCAAAAGATCTGCTGCTTTATTAACGGGCATCTCACGCTCAATTAATGCTAAACTAAATGCTTCAAACAACAACGTAAAACCGCTGCCTTGACGCGCCCACGGCACTTCCACCATCCGCACTCCTTCCGCTGATTTGATACGCGGAACTTCACTATGAAGGTAACAACGGTACTCGAAAAAGTTTAAATAACGCCACTTCTTGGATTTAGTGTCATGTACTTTTCCTTCAGGTGAAAACTTAAAACTACGGTCGAAACCAATGTCAATATGTAAATCCATTTTGCCATCAGGTGCTGTCTCAAAGCGAACCGCAGAAACAAACCATGGCTTAGAAAGCTGTAAAGCTAGTTGAAATATTTCTGTGCTATTCATGGCGTAAAAATAAATCATTTCTCTATTTTATTTCCACACGATTTCATATAGACCCCAAAATGTTTTCATCTCACAATTATTTTTATTTCGATATGGCTATCAATATATTTTGCGTAAATTTTCTATTACGAATATTCGTACGCAACTCTCGCGTACTTATCCGACTTATATTTAGCTATGTAATTTCCATTAAGCCAACAAAATCCCTGCCAAGATGAGAGGCTGCTGCAATTCGTTATTTAGATTTTGTCGTTTCGCTTTTTATTTTTTAGATATTGTATGTGCTGATACGCTGTGATTTTCTGTTCGAAGTTAGGGTAATTTTTAGCTTGTTTTGATGTGCGCTGGGGTGGGGGGAGATGGTTACCCAACGTTCGGAGCTATGCTGCGTACCGCTTTAATATTTCTAATTTTTCTGCTTACAAATATATTTAATTAATAAACATAAACGCTATATTTACAACTACTTGCGGCATGCAGTATAGGTTTTGTTACCTGCTGGGCTTTCTTTCAGGGTTGTTTATTTTCTTTGGATTTTGTCTAGTGTCGAAAATGTCTGTAATAAGAATTCCTTCTTTTACTATCTTATAAATCACTTTGTAATTACCACGAACTAAATATCTGTGTTCTTCATTAATTATGGATAAAGTTGGCTCAATTTGTCCAGAATTGGGTTGACTTTTAATTTGTCTGGTAGAACTGAAAATTCTATCACGAAGTCTTTGTACAATGGATATTCCGGCAATGTCTTTATAGTAGTCAAATATTTCTTTTAATTCTTCAGGGCAAACTTTGACCAAATTACTTTCATGGTGCTACCAGCTTTTAGATTCTTTTTCTAATTCGTCTTGATCAACAAATTCTCCAGATTCATACTGAGTATTTGATTTTACAGCTCTATTTAATAAATCATCTTCAGTCAATTGTTGAAAGTTCTTGTCATGTATTTTTGATTTAGAAATTAAGTTTTCTATTTCTTGAATCATGTTATCGTCTTGTAGCCGAATTAGATATTCTATAACGTTTAGTTTTCTAGTCTGTAAGTCCATTGGTTATATATTTACAACAAAGATAATGTCAAATTGAATAAATTTGATTGTAAATTTTTCTCAGTCTTGCAGCTAACGAGCAAATCACGCAATATCTCGTATATATCCGCCTTATGCATAGCCCTGTGAGACTTGAATTAAATCCGAATACCTCCAAAACATAAGAAAAAAATAATTACCTAAACCACCCATAAATTTTAAATTCTCCCCACAAACCTCTCCAACATTCTCCCCACCCACTTAAATCGCATCAACAAATTAAAAAGCACTATCGTTACCACGGCAACCACTGCACCCAGCACTACATCAATAATATAATGGTGTCCGGAGTAAACTGCCGAGAACCATATACCGAGCATAAACAGTACGAAAAGCAGGTTGAACCAGCCCAGTTTATTCCGGATGCCATAGTACAGCACTATCACCGGGTAGGCCGCGTGAAGTGAGGGAATAGCCGCGAGAACATTCGCGTTTTTGTTGTACAGGCTGGCAAAAATGGGTATGCCTGTTAATTCATCAAAGCGGGCCAGGCCAGCGCTATTTCCTTGAACGCCCAAGTGCAGCTCAAAGCCATACAAGTTTACATACCAGGGCGGTGCGGCCGGATAGATATAATATATAACGAATCCTAACAAGTTTGTAAACAGAAAAACCAGGGAGAACTGAGTAAACAATCGCTTGTTTTTATAATAAAGATACACGCCGAAAGCCAATGGAACCGGCACCCAGTTGAGGTAAAACAAAGCTGAAACAATATCAAGAAAACGGCTTTGAATCAGGTCGAAATACTCGTTGGGTGTGTAAATCAGGTCGTTAATCGAAATGCCAAACAGACTTTTTTCTAACAAATACGGTTCCTGAATGCGCACCGGCGAAACCTCGTAGTTGGGCAGTATGCGCATGGAATCATAGATAATCCAATAGACGATGAAAATGGAGAAACCGGTAATGAATTTCCGGGTTTTCTCGTTTCCATAAAAAAGCAAAAGGTAAAAGCCCGTCAAAAAAAGCTGGTCGCTGCGGATGGCTCCCATTACCAGTGCCCAGGCCATATAGACCAGCACCAATGCGAAGTTCACCAATAGATTTTTCCGGCTAAACCTCGTGAAAGTAGAATTTTCAGCAACTCTATTCATTCCAAAGCCTTTCATAAGTTGGCTTCCCGGTCTTTATATCGTGGCCGAAAAAGTCTATGTATTTTACTTTTGGCCAAAAGGAGGTGTTATCGGCGTGAATATATAGATGGTCAAGCCGCGATTCCTGCTTATTGATTGAGGTTACGACCTCAGCACTGAACGGCCCTTTTTGCACAAGCCGGAAATCCCTTTCACGGTCAGCAACAAGCTTTACGATATATTCATCCGTTTTGCCGTTCACGGGTGAGCAGTCCACACCATAAGCAAATAATTCTTCAATTTTCCGGAGCTCCATCCGTTGTCCCTGCTCCTGATACCGCAGCCAATACACGTCCACAGGTGAATTTGCCGCCAATATGCCCTGCGCATCAAAGTTGGCGTCGTAAACAATGGTGTTGGCGTTGTGGTTGCGTTGTATGTAAAACAGCCTTTCGGTGGTTTTATCCGGCACAGGATAAGCACTGTCGGTTCCTGAAAGGGCGAGCAGACCGCATGAGGCAACGAAAACTATCGACAATATCCCTTTAACCATATTAAAGCCAATTTTCTTGTTTGTACCATTCAATGGTTTCCTGCAGGCCGTTTGTTAAATCATACGCTGGCTCAAAATCAAAGTCACTGAAAAGCGGGCTGCTGTCGCACAAAAAGTGTTTGCGGCTTATCTCTTTCAGCTTTTCTGTATTGAGTGTGGGCGTTTTACCACTCAATCCTGACAGCTTTTCAAGCATATAAGCCATTGCCCAGACCATCGCTTTTGGGAAAACTACTTTTACCGTTTTCTTATTAAGGATAGTTTTAACGATTTTGGAGAATTCGAGTGCTGAATACTGATTGCCATCGGTGACAAAATAAGATTTCCGGGAAATATCCGAATCCAGTGCCTTCATAATCAATCGTGCAAGGTCTTTTACATAGATGAACGTAAGTTTTTGAGATGAAGTTCCAATATAGGTCTCCAAATTGCGATTTATCATTTTATACATCACCAGGAAGTCCTTTTCGCGCGGGCCATACACGCCGGTCGGGCGGAAAATCAGGTAGGGGAGGCGTTCAGTAGAAGCTAAAAACTGTTCCGCTTTCAGTTTGCTTTTTCCGTACAAAGTGGCCGGTTTCGGCTGGTCATCTTCGCGTATCGGCTTCATGCTTGCTTCATTTAGCGGGCCATAAGAGGAAAGGCTGCTCATATAAATGAATTTATCCGGCACAAAGCAATAGTCAATCAATACCTTGACCAGGTTTTTCGTGTATTGATAGTTTACGGTATCGTAGTCTTGTTTGTATATGCTGTTGGTAACTCCTGCATTATGAATAACATAATCAAAGTAACCGACTTTATTTACGTGCCTCATCAAGACTTCGGCAAGAGAACTTTTGTTGGATAAATCCATTTGCAAATAGGTTATATCCAGTCCTTTTAGATAGCTTAGGTCACTTGTAGGCCGAATACCGGCAGTTACCTGATAGCCTTTTTCAAGCGCGGCCTTCACCAGGAAACTGCCAATAAAACCGTTAGCACCGGTAATTAACACGCTTTTCATGGCTCAAAATGTTTAATAAAACATCTTCTGCGAATATGTTCCCGGTATTCATAGTGTTTCCAGAGCTTCAGTGCATCGGAATTGTTCGCCAGCTGAGGGCTCGAAATGGCCAACTTAATGTCGTTGTTGATATAGGCCTGGGTCATTTCGTTAAAGAATATGGCGTGTACTCCTTTGCCCTGGTAATCGGGATGGATACCAATCAGGTACATATCAATCAGTTCGTTTTTACCATAAAGCGACCGCAAAACAGGGATAAAGCCAAATGGGAAAAGCTTTCCTTTTGCTTTTATCAATGCTTTGGATAAGGAGGGCATCGAGATGCCAAAACCTACAACATCATCGTTTTTATTGAGTACGAAGCAAATATATTCCGGTTTAACGATGGAAAAATATTGCTTTATGTAATAATCAATTTGCTCTTCGGTCAATTGAACGAAGCCATACAAATCAACAAAAGCAGCATTCAGCGTATGGAACATTTTTTTGGCATAAGGGATTAAATCTTTTGCCTTTTTAACCTTTAACGGCCTAAGGTCATACCTTTCAGAGACGAGGGCGGCGTATCTTTTTATTTTTTCAGGCACCTGTTTGGGCAGCGTGATTTCTATCTGCACCCAATCCACATCTTTTTTAAACCCCAGCAATTCCAGGTGTTCCGGGTAATAGGGGTAGTTGTAAATTACGGCCTGTGTACCCAGTTCATCGAAACCGTCAATAAGCATCCCTTCCAAGTCCATATCGCTAAAGCCAAGCGGCCCGTGCATGGCGGTCATGCCTTCCGATTTTCCCCAATCCTCCACTGCCTGAATCAATGCGCTTGAAACACGGATGTCATCCATGAAATCAATCCTTCCAAAGCGCACCATTTTCTCATTCCATTTTTCATTTGCCCTTTGATGGATGATGCCAACAATTCGTCCAACCACCCGTTTGCCATCGTAAGCTAAAAAATATTTCGTTTTACAAAAAGCATGGGCTGGGTTCTTCGCCGGTGAAAGTATTGACCTTTCAAACCCAAACAGTTGTGGCACTCTGAATGGGTTGTCGTTATACAAGCTATTGGGGAAAGCCAGAAACCTATTGAGTTCCTTGGGTGACTGCACTTCTTTTATGAGGACGTTTTCCATATCAGACCATGATTTTAGACAATTTCCCATTCATCATCGCCCTGCTCTGTACAAGCTTGGAAATGGCGGTGTCAATCTGCTCTTTAGTATGTGTTGACATCAACGAAAACCGCAACATGGCTTCGTCTTTTCCCACGGCGGGATGGATAATGGGGTTAACATATACGCCTTGCGACATAAGTAGAGTAGCAATGGTGAAGGTGTTTTGCTCGTCGCCAATAAAAATGGGGATGATGGGGGTTTGGCTTTCACCAATCTCAAATCCGTGCCGTTTTAGCAAATGACGGGCATATCCTGCATTTTCCCAGAGTTTTTCGCGCCTTTCGGGTTCTTCCTTGATAATCTGGAGGGCTTTGAGTACCACGGCTGCTGATGCCGGCGGAATTCCCGCGCTGAATAAGAGCGAACGGGCATTGTGTTTCAAGAAGTTGATGGTATCTATATCGCTGGCCACAAATCCGCCAAGCGAGGCAAGCGATTTGCTGAAGGTGCCCATAATCAGGTCCACATTGTCGGTTACGCCAAAATGAGATGCAGTACCCGCGCCACCAACACCCAATACACCAAGTGCGTGGGCATCGTCAACCATCACGGAGGCTGAATATTTCTCGGCCAGGCGGCAAATTTCATCTAAGGGTGCGATATCGCCTTCCATGCTGAACACCCCGTCCACTACAATCAGGATGATTTGTGCAGGGTCGGTCTTTTTGAGGTTTTCCTCCAAGGATATCATATCATTATGCCTGAATTTGAGGCTTTTGGCATAGGAAAGCCGGCTGCCTTCAATAATGGAGGCGTGGTTTTTCTCATCCATTACAATGAAATCATTGCGACCGGTGAGGGCCGAAACCGTTCCAAGATTAGCCTGGAAGCCGGTACTGAACAACGCCGAAGCCGGTTTGCCGGTGAATTCAGCAAGGCTCGCTTCCAGTTCTTCGTGCAAATCGAGGTTGCCGTTCATTAAACGAGAGCCAGAAGCACCGGTTCCATATTTATCTAATGCATCCTTGGCCGCTTCAATCAGCTTAGGATGATTGGTTAAGCCCAGATAGCTATTTGAGCCAAACATCAGGATTTTTTTTCCATTTATCAGTACCTCAGCGTCTTGTCCCGATTCAAGCGGATGATAATAAGGATAAATGCCCATTTCTTTGGCCATTTGGGGCCGGTCGTATCCGGCCATCTTTTTGATTAGCGTTTTCATATTGATTAGGGGTATTAGTGAAACATCATTTTTGTTTGGAAAAAACCAGGAGATGCTTCGCTCCACGAAACATTAGACAATTGAATGTCATTCAGAACGATACGAAGAAGAGTGAAGTATCTCATTTTTTTTAAATATTTTATATTGGTCAACACTTGTTAAAAATCAAACTTAAATCTTACCCGTATGCCATTATTGGCCACGTTGGGGTTTTCGAGATGCGTAAGCCGTTGTACATAATCTATCCTGAAAAATTTCAGGATATTCCCGATTCCTACACTCATCTCCACGTAAGGCGTTCCCTCGAGGGTAAAGGTGGTGGCGTTTCCAAATTCATCGGTTGGAAATAGCATAAGTCCGGGAGTAATATTTGGATTATTTTTGTCAGTAACACTGCCGTAAAGGCCTTTAAATGAGATTATTTCGCGCCAGCCTAAACGTTTTATCAAAGGTATTTTGTTGAAAAAGAAGCCGTTGAAATGCTGCTCGGCAAACAAGCTCACGTACTGGTCACTCACAAACTCCAGAAAGTTCATCAGGTTGTAGGAGAGCAACTGGTACGAATAGGTTTGATTTGCCCGGTGAACGGTAAGCAGCGGATATGGAATGCCCGAACCAAATATTTTAGAGCCTTCAAGTTCTACATCCATAAATCCGATAGGGGATAGGAAGACCCGCTTAAAAACATTGAAGTTTGCTTTGCCGTAATTGTAATCAGCAGCAAATAAGCCTTTTATTCCCTGGGTGTATGACAATTGGAAAATGGGTTGCTTGGTAATGATGGGCATCCTGTAGCTCAGCCCCTGGTAGAATTTTTCGTTTGGCGCAAATCGCAATGTTGTGCTAAATTCGCTCGAGATGATGGTGCTTAATTCATGGTCGCTGTAATTAAATTGCAAAGTGCCTCCAGGCTCTTGTATCAGGTTTTTGAAATTCAGCATGGTAGAAAAGCCATTTCCCCAATCTCTATAATGCTCGAGTTTGAACATTTCGTAGTAAAGAATTTTATCAGCCACTCCGCGCTTAAAGGAGAGCAAGAAATTATCCTCGTTGATAAACTGCATTTCCATGCCCGGGAAGTTGGTTTCAACCTGGTACATGGCCTTTATGGAATGTCTCGGGTTTTCCTTTATTGGTCGTCCGTTCAGCGACCAGGTGGCGCTGGCAGAATACTTAAACCTATCATCTGTAAATCCATAAGTCAGGTAACCATCCAGTCTGAGCCGTTCGTTAAATTTATCGGAAGTGCGGGCACCTATCCTGAGCCGCAAACCCTCCACATCATTAAAGCTATAAAAAGTGTTTACCGGGCCTACTTCAATCTTGCCGAAATTCCAATAGCCGGCTACCATAAGCATAACAATATCCATAGTGCGTTTAAATGCCGGAACATGTTGCACGCTGTCAACCATAACGAAGATATTCTGCTCCTGAAGGGTCAGCTTTTCCAGTCTGCCCGCTTCCCAAAATGAGGAGTCGCGCTTGGCATGTCCAATGGTTCTTACCGTTTGCTCAATTCCCGAATAAATACTGTCGGCCCGAGGGATATTAAAGGCGTAATTGTCGTAAAACACGGTCTTTTTGCCGAATAAGCCCGTTCCTTTTTTCGTAAGATTGAAATCTACAACCAACTCATCCTTGCTGAACATCCAGCCTTCGCCGTTTACCTTTTCAAATTCCTGAATGATTTGTAAATCATTCACGAAATTCAGGTTGATATCCTCGGTAACCCGCATATTTACTTTAATCACCGCGTAGGTGTCGTCGTCAGTAATGTAGAGATTGCCCACAAAGGCGAAGTCGGCCTTGTTCCTCGGCTGAAAGGCTAGGTTAATGGCCTGTAGCCCGTTTACGGCTATGGTGTCAATAATGTGGAATTTATAAATCAAAGGTGCCAGGGTGGAAATCGGGCTGATAAACTGGTTAGAGAGCAGGGTGATATTGTTTGAATAGATATCAATATCCTGGTAAAGGTTATCAATCATAAAACCAACGCCTTCGTTGTCAATATAATCATGAAAGCCCACCATATTGGTTCCCGAGATGTATTCTTTTCTGGTACGCGGCTCCTTACGGTAATAAACTTTCGACAGGGTTTCTTTGAGGAATACCGGCAAATAAGGTTTTTCATTGATTTCGGAAGTATCCACAAAGCTGAAAACAAATTGAAACTTCTTGAACATCTTCTTGTTTCTGAACTCGTCGGTGATGTTGTTCAAAGAGAATTCCACTTTTTCATGCCTGTCGAATTCATAATAATCGAACATGGCTTTACTATTGGAATCCTTGTTATCGATAACCTTTCTAATGAGTTCCACGGCGAGGTTATTGCGGTTGCGGTAGCGCTTGCGTTGGCCGGTTACCACCACTTCGGTCAGTGCCATGCTCATAGGTTCTATTTCAAAGTTGATGGTTTGGTTTTTGGACTGGCCAAGTGGTTTTACCTGTTTTTCATAACCAACAAAAGAAGCCTGCAGCTGGCTGGAAGCCCATTGGGTGGAAAGGCTGTAATTACCGTTGTAATCGGTAACGGTGCCGATGTTTTTATCTATAAATACAACATTGACAAAAGGCAGCGGTTCTTTGGTTTTGGCATCAATAACCCGGCCTCTTATATTCACATAATTCTGAGCAATCCCGTCTATGGAATACAGCTTAAAAATTATGAGCGCAAATATATAGAGTAATCTTTTCATTATTACTGAGTAATTATTTGAAAATGAAATATTTATGGGTAAAGTAGTTGAATCCTATCCCGACAACCATTGCTACAATCACCTTTGATAATATGTAGTGGATGTTTGCATATTCAACCAGAATAAACAGTCCTGATGTATTTAAAAAAATACTTGTAACCCAAACGGCTGAATATTTCAGTGACTGCTTATAGATATTGCCATACCGTTTGTGAAATGCCCAATTTCTTTCAAGAATGAATGAAACCACCCCTCCACTCACTGCACCCGTTACAGCCGAGAACATATACCACAACTGAAATGCTTCGGTGAGCAGAACCAACACCAAAAAATCAGTTGCAGTGGCCAGACCGGCAACAATGTTGTAGCGTATGAATGAAGTGAAATTGGAGGGTATGTTTTTTTTCATTGATTAGAATTATAAAAACTTGATAATGAGGAAGCTTTGTAGTATAATACTGGTATAAATTCCGGCCAGCACATCATCGAGCATTACACTCCAGTGACCTTTCATGGCATCAATTTTTCTGATGAAAAGGGGTTTTGCAATATCAAAAAACCTGAACAACAGTAAGGCTGCCAGGTAATATTCCCACCGCATTGGAAGGGCAATAGCAGCAATCCATACCCCAACCACTTCATCTATCACAATTTTTGAAGCATCATGTTCCCAGATGGTATGTACTTTTTTTATGGAATAGGTTCCCAAAAAAAGCATGCCAACAATCAGGGCCAGGTTAAAAAAAAGAACAGCAGGCAGCTCAAACCCCAAATCATTGATGAGCCAGTTTGTAATGAAAAGTATTCCAATACCTACTATTGATCCTGCTGTTCCGGGTGCAAAAGGTGAATACCCTGAGCCCAGGGCTGTAGCTATGAGTTTATGCCATTTCATTGCTCTTCTTCGTAATAATCAAGGCCCAAATGATGAATCAGGGTTTCGCCCATCAGGTGCCTCAGGGTGTTTTCGAGTTTTATTTTTTGTAGAAATATATCGTGGATTGGCTGCAGACCTTGCATAGTTTGAGGTGATTTAAAATAGAAGGAAAGCCATTCCTGAATACCTTTCATTTGGGCACGATGGGCCAAATCCATAAACAGCGCCAGGTCCAGCACAACCGGTGCGGCCAGGATGGAGTCTTTACACAGAAAGTTCACCTTGATTTGCATTTTATATCCCAGCCAACCGAAAATATCGATATTGTCCCAGCTCTCCTTGTCATCGCCTTTGGGTGGATAATAATTTATCCTCACCTTGTGGTACATATCTTTATAGAGTTCGGGGTACAAGTCAGCCTCCAATATACTTTCGAGCACACTTAGCTTGGATACCTCTTTGGTTTTGAAGGAATCAGCATCATCCAGCACTTTGCCATCCCTGTTGCCAAGGATATTAGTCGAAAACCAGCCATCAATGCCAATCAAGCGGGTTTTTAATCCCGGACCCAATATGGTTTTCATCAGTGTTTGCCCGGTTTTAAAGTCTTTGCCGGCTATAGGTACCTTTAATTCATTGGCGAGGTCAACAATAGCGGGCATATCGCAGCTGAGGTTGGGCGCACCGTTTACAAAAGGAACCCCGCTTTTAATGGCCGCATATGCATAAATCATGCTCGGTGCTATGGCGGAATGATTGTTTTCGAGTGCTTTTTCAAACTGAAGCAGGTTCTGATGCATTTCCTGCTGTTCCACATAAATCTCGGTTGAAGCACACCACACCATTACCAGTCGGTTGCAACCGTTAACCTCCTTAAACTTCGCAATATCAGCCATTAAAGCATTGGCGTAATCCATTTTGGTTTTTTCGTGTTTGATGTGTTCCCCGTCGAGATTTTTCACGTATTTGTGGTCAAAAACGGCTGTCATGGGTTTTATGGCCTCCAGCTCGTCTTTCAGGTCTGTCAACAATTCCTTGTCCAGCACGCCGGCATTCATTGCCGCTTCATAGGCATTGTCTGGCGTGATGTCCCATCCCCCAAAAACCAGGTCCTTTAAGGATGCGAGTGGGACAAAATCATTAATTGCCGGGTTGCGGTTTTCGGTACGTTTGCCCAACCTGATTTTACCCATCTGGGTGATTGAACCAATTGGATGTCCTGTTCCTTTTCGGGCGGCAAGCGTCCCTGCAATAAAGGTGGTCGAAACTGCTCCGAGACCGGGAATAAGGATGCCGAGTTTACCATCAGCAGCCTGAATACTTTTTTTGTGATTCATGGATTTTTATTTTTAAGGTTACATTTTATTATTACAGTGATTTATTCGTTGAAAAGCAGTGAAATTCGTCAAAATGGCGAGGATAAATATCGGGATGGTGAAAACAGAGATGTTTTCGAAAAATGGAAAAGGCAACCACGCAACCGTGTATTTAAAATCGCCAAAAAAGTAGGAAACTATTCCGGCAAGCAAGGCGGCTATGCCAATGGTCAATACCCGCTCAGGCCGCTGCATGATGCCCACCGTGCATTCCACGCCGAGAGACTCAGCCCTTGCCCGCACGTAGCTCACCATAATTGAGCCTATCATGGCAATAAACGCAAACAGTGAACTCAGGAAATAATGGTGCGCCACCAGGTAGTAACAGATGCCCAAGAACATGAACATTTCGCTGTAGCGGTCGAGCACCGAATCGTAAAGTGCTCCGAATTTGCTGATTTTGTTCGTTATCCTTGCTAATTGCCCGTCAAGCATATCGAATAATCCGGCAAAGAGCGTGATGGCTCCAAACCAGAATATATATCTAAAATCGCCCCGGTTGCCCACTTCGCCGCCGGCAATAAGCACACCGGTTGACACCAGCGTAATCCCCAAACCAATACTGGTTATGCCATTTGGAGTTATGCCGGTTTTATTCAGCAAGTGAACCAGGGGAGTTATCGCTTTATAGGCGTTTGTTTTAATAGTATTCCACATAGCTTTAGGGTGTTTTTATTTTTTAGATGAAGTTTTTTACACGGCAACCGATTAATCTTTTGCTGGCTGAACATATTTAATGTCTTTTATCATTTTATCGGCCAGTTGCCAGTCGTTTATTAGTGCGCGAAAACTTTCCAGAATTTCATTCACCAATACAGAGGTACTTTTGGTAATTGAAAATACCTCTTCCCTTTTACCCCTTTGAATCAATCGTGTCAGATAGCTCTTTGCCATCCACTTTATACGGAAAATAATGTTCTCAGCTTTTGCACATCTTGAGATTAAATCTGGGTCGAAAGCCAGGTCGAGGTACCATTGGTTATGTTTAAACAGCTTGTATAAACCTTTGAAAAGCAGGCTGATTTCTTCGTCCGGAGCTGTTTTTTGATTGGCTATTGCTGTTACAAGCACGCTTACTTCCTGTTCAAAATCCTGGAGTAACAGCTCAAAAAGCCCACTTTCACTTTCTATCTCCTTTGGAAGTCTCTTCCGACCGATTTCCGGTTCCTGCATTAGCCTATCCAGCGTTAAACCCAGAATACCGGACTGGACTATGATTCGCCCGGCTGCATTTATGATATCTTTGTTACTGGTAGTCATCTCTTTCTTTGTTTAATGATTCAAAACCTGCACATTAATACATGCTATTTTCAACGAATGAATGTAAAACGCAGCAAAGTTAGTAAATGTTCACTAACCTAAAAAATTTATCGTGTTTTTTATGAAATTTTTTATTTCCGAGCTTTCAATATTTGCTTGATAAATAATTTTATATTTTTCATATACTTGATTATCAATGTCTAAGTATAGTTTAAAAAGATTTGGGCTAAATACATGCTTAGCAACATAATTAATTACGCTTAAATTGTTTTTAACCGAACCCGTGAACTCATAAACCCATAAACATATTCAAGGACAAGACTTCCAAAAGGCGCAAAAACGAGCCGGATAGAAAAGCCTTGGGTTGAGAAAAAACACCTATCTCAAAAAAAATCTGACTTGGTGCTGGCCAAACCCCTAAAACGTCTTATCTTTGGAGCTTAAAAATCGCTAAGCAATTCACAAAATTATATCATGAGTGTACTTGTAAATAAAAACTCGAAAGTTATTGTCCAGGGCTTCACCGGAAGCGAAGGTGGTTTTCATGCCGCGCAGATGATTGAGTATGGCACTAACGTAGTAGGAGGGGTAACACCCGGAAAAGGCGGACAATCGCATCTTAATAAACCTGTTTTTAACACCGTTGCAGATGCTGTAAAGCAAGCCGGAGCTGATACTTCAGTAATATTTGTGCCGCCTGCTTTTGCAGCTGATGCCATTATGGAAGCTGCCGCCGCCGGTATAAAAGTTATCGTGTGCATCACCGAAGGTATTCCCACATCGGATATGGTGAAGGTGAAAGAATACCTGAAAGGCCACGACTGTCGCCTGATTGGGCCAAACTGCCCGGGAGTGATAACACCTGGTGAAGCCAAAGTAGGCATCATGCCTGGTTTTATTCATCAAAAAGGACGTGTAGGCATTGTAAGTCGCTCAGGGACACTAACCTACGAAGCAGTTGATCAGCTTACAAAAGCCGGGTTAGGCCAAACTACAGCAATCGGTATTGGTGGCGATCCAATTATTGGCACAACCACACGCGATGCGGTTGAGTTGTTGATGAACGATCCTGAAACCGAAGGCATTGTAATGATCGGTGAGATTGGTGGAAGCATGGAAGCAGATGCAGCTTATTGGGTTAAAGAGCACGGCATCAAGCCGGTAGTAAGTTTCATTGCAGGTGCTACAGCTCCCAAAGGTCGCACAATGGGTCATGCCGGAGCTATAATTGGTGGCAAAGCTGATACTGCTGAGGCAAAAAAGGAAATCTTAAGAGATTGTGGAATTCACGTGGTGGATTCGCCTGCTGATATCGGAAAAAGAATGGCAGAACTGCTTTCGTAGCAGCACAGAAAAGTCTATCTATTTTTGTTTTACCCCGGCCTGAATGATTTCAGGTCGGGGTTTTTTGGTCGACTTGAAAGTTGTTCAGGCTGCGACTATCCTGTGACGATAAACAGTCGCGCCCTGACTATTTACTTAACACTTCCCAGTCAGGGTGCGACTTCTTCAGCATCGTCGTATTAGTTGCATCCTGACTTGCAACCTACAGCCCCTGGCCTCTCTCACCCATCGGTTTATCCTTCATTTTCGGTTTCCGGCTCAGAGCTTTCTGGCATGCCTACTAATCCAAGCTCATCGGTATAGCCGTATAAGCGATCAAATTTAATTTTATATTTTTCTCTCAAAAACTTGCGTTTTACTTTCAGGGTAGGGGATAGTTCGCCGGTTTCTGGAGTCCATTCAGAGCAGACAAGTTCAAACTTTTTAATCTGTTGGTGTTTTCCCAGACTTTTATTTATTTCATCCACTTCCAATTGGTAGCGTTCTATTACTTTTATATTTTGGATTAAATCCCTGTTATCACGGTATTTAATACCATAACGATGACACCAGACGTGTAAAAAATGAAATGCAGGACAAAGGACAGCTGCTGCATATTTCTCATTTTCGCCCACCACCATGGCTTGTTCGATGAAAGCAGATTCTTTAAAACGGTTTTCCACAATCTGTGGTGCAACATATTTTCCGGTACTCAATTTAAAGATCTCCTTCTTCCGGTCAGTAATCTTCAGGATATTGTGTTCTAACAAAACACCCACATCACCTGTGTGAAACCATCCATCCTTGTCGATGACTTCATTAGTCATCTCCGGATTCTTGTAATAACCCATCATAAGGCTGGGGCCTTTCATTAGTATTTCATTGTCTTCGGCAATCTTCACCTCAACATTGTCAAGAACAGGACCTACCGTCCCGAATTGCATAAGCGGATAATGGCCGTGGTTGACAGCGATTACCGGCGATGTTTCGGTGAGGCCATAACCTTCCATGACAGGGATACGCGCGCAGTTGAATACCCGTGCCAGACGTTCCTGCAATGAAGCACCTCCGGAGACAATCACTTGGATATTCCCGCCCAGTGCTTCGCGCCATTTGCTATAAATGAGCTTGTCGGCGATGGAACGCTGAAGTTCGTAAAAAGTCCCGTTCGCTTTATTCAGCTCGAATCTAAGCCCCAGATCAACTGCCCAGAAAAATAGCATCCTTTTAATGCCGGTGAGCTCTTTGCCTTTGAGAATCAATTTATCGTATAGCTTTTCGATTACACGAGGCACAGCGGTAATTCCTTGCGGATTGACTTCACGCAGGTTGTCACCAATGGTTTCGATGCTCTCGGCATAGTAAACCGAAGTTCCATTGCTTTGAATCAGGTAATTGACCATCCGCTCGAATACGTGACACAGCGGCAGGAAACTTAAAAAACGACCATGTTCATCAACTGGAAGAATTTTAATGCTTGCCTCAACATTGGAGATAAAGTTGCGGTGGCTTAGCATAACGCCTTTGCTTCTGCCGGTGGTGCCTGAGGTGTAAATAATCGACATCAGCTCGTCCTGATCTATAGAGGCTTTGATTTTTTCCAGCTTTTCAGCATCCTGATTTTCACTGCCAAGCTCAGTTATTTCAGTCCAGTTGGGGATACCTGGGAAAAGATCGATGGTAAATAATTTTTCGATATTGGCGGCTTTCTTCAGCAGTGGTTTGATATTATCGTAGAATTCTTTCGACGACACAATCACCATCCGTGCATCTGAATGTGTAAGTATGTGCTCGTATTCTATAGGACTGATGTTGGGATAAACCGGTACATGTACCACACCAATCTGGCTCATACCCATATCCAGAAAATTCCATTCTGGACGGTTATTGCTGATGGTAATCAATTTATCCCCTTTTTTAAATCCCATCGCTAGCAAGCCATAGCTTACCAGATCGGTCATGTTTCTGTATTCTGCCGTGGTGAATTTTTCCCATTTGCCATTTCTCTTGATAGCAAGGGCATCATCTTTGGAATGTTTTTCAACCAGCTGCGATACGATGTCAAATGTTCTAAGGATTTTCATGTGAGTAAGGAATTGGTTAATAATAATATATTTAAGATTGTTTTGTTTTCGAAATATGGTGTAGATAAAGTTTTGCAGGAAGTTTTGGTTCAAATTTATTTATAAGCTGTTGTTTAACACTGTTTGTATAGGGTTTAAGCATTGTTTTTTTTAGGTTTAAATGTCCAGGTGAACCAAAACCGCGCCACTACATCACCTTTGCTGTCAACACCTTCTGTGAAAACCTCACAGATCCGACCTTCGTTTTCGATGATGCTTTGGGCGATGGTTTTCTCCAATAATTCACCTTGATCGCAGGTAAAGATAATACGATTTCTGGCTTTTTTCACAAATTCTGCCTTTACTCCCAAAATTAGCATAGAAACAGGGGCTGAGCTTTTTTCTACATGAGCTATGGCAAGGATTCCGGTTGACAGTTCAGCAGCCATGCTGAGGGCAGCAAAATAAATAGAACGGAAAGAATTTTTTTTGATATAGTTGTAAGGCAATGATACTGATGCTTTTTCCATGGTCATATTATCAATCCTAAGTCTGGCAAGAAAGCCCAGCGGTAGTTTCCATAGCAGAAACAACCTCATTTTCCAGGGGCGGTTGGCCAATGTTTCGGTTTTGTTTTTTTGACTCATCTGTTGGGTTTTATTAAGCGGGACACGGAAATCCGTGCCCCGGTTTTAAAAGGAAAAAGCCTAGTTTAGAAGGGATATTGATTTTTTTCGATCATATGATCTGCAATGCGGCGGCGTGCTGCAATTGAGTTTAGGTTGGATGCTTTTGTAAAACGTTTCATCCCCATAAGCATGGCCTGTTGCTCGTCGCCGCTAGCAAAAGCGTTCACCGCATCCACTCCCGATTTGTTGATCTTGCCGGCCACATCATAGAAAAATACGTCAGTCATATCTTTATACAGGGCAAGTTTATCCTCAGAAAGTATTTCACTGAGTTTTTCGGTGCGCAAAAGGCTGGATTCTGCAGCATAGGTAAGGATGATCATATCGGCCAGGGCTATCATGATTTCCTGCTCATCGGCGAACTTGTCCATATATTTCTGAATAGCAGCGCCGGCCACCATAAGGATAGACTTTTTAAAGTTGACCAGCATCTTCTTCTTGATCTCAAAGTAATCCGTCGTAACCGATCCGAAATCAGGAATTCCCATAAGTTCTGCTCCAACAGCTTTCGCCGGAGTCAAGAGGTCGATTTCACCTTTCATGGCTCTTTTGAGCAATTCGCCCACGATCACCATGCGGTTGATTTCGTTGGTGCCTTCAAAAATACGATTGATGCGTGAGTCGCGGTAAGCACGTTCCACCTGTGTTTCGGCTGAGTAGCCCATGCCGCCGTGTATTTGAACGCCTTCATCCACTACGTAGTCAAGTATTTCGGAGCCAAACACCTTAGCAATGCTAGCCTCAATGGCGTATTGACGGATGCCTTCAACGGTGGCTTTTCCTTTGTCCAGTCCCTGATCAATAAATGACTGAATGGCATCGTCGATGTTCTGGCTGGCCCGGTAAGTCAGCGATTCAGAGGCATAGGTGCGGATAGCCATTTCGCCCAGCTTCCATTTGATGGCACCAAAACCGGAGATAAGTGCGCCAAATTGTTTCCGCTCATTGGCATAATGCAAAGCCAGATCGATGGTGCCTTTACAACCTCCTACTGTTGCACCTGAGAGTTTCATGCGCCCCAGATTCAAGATGTTCAGCGCAATTTTAAAACCTCCCTGGCGCTCGCCCAATAGGTTTTCGGCAGGGATCACAGCCTTGTCAAAATAAACCTGCACGGTGGACGATCCTTTGATGCCCATTTTCTCTTCATCGGCACCAATGGTGATGCCGGGCGTCTTGGTCTCCACGATAAAGGCACTCAGGTTTTTGTCGTCACCAATTTTGGCGAAAACGATGAGTACATCGGCTATGCCACCATTGGTGATCCATATTTTAACGCCATCAAGTGTGTAAGTTTTTTCGTCCGCGCTTAACACGGCTTTGGTTTTGCCTGAGTTAGCATCCGAACCAGCTTCAGCTTCGGTGAGGCAATAGGCGCCAATAAGTTCCCCGGATGCCAGTTTAGGCAGGTATTTTCGTTTTTGTTCTTCAGTGCCATAATACAAAATGGGAAGCGTTCCAATGCCGGAATGGGCCGAGAATGCAACGGCAAAGCTGTAGCCTTTGCCCATTTCTTCCACAGCGAGCATGGATGTTACAAAATTTTGGCCAAAACCATCATACTCTTCCGGAACGGAAATACCCAGCAGCCCAAGTTCTCCTGCTTGCTTGAGTAGTTTGCTAAGTAATTCACGATCATGTTTTTCCAGCTGTTCCATCTTTGGAAGCACTTCTGACGCTGTAAAATCCTTACAGCTTTGCGCAATCATGCGCTGTTCTTCATTAAATTCTTCAGGGATAAATATATCCTGAGCCTGGGTTTCCTTAATTAAGAACTCTCCTCCGTTTAGCGATTTTTTTTCTGACATTTGATTACATTTTTTAGTTTTTCTCTATAAATTAGTTTGGTTTAAAGCATCTCAAATATTCCGGCACCACCCTGTCCGGTGCCAATACACATGGTGACGATTCCATATCTCCCTCCGCTGCGCTTGAGCTCGTGCATCAGCTGAACGGTGAGTTTAGAGCCTGTTGCGCCAAGCGGATGACCCAAGGCGATAGCGCCGCCATTGACATTGACTTTGCTTTCGTCAATGCCAAGTTCATTAATCACTGCAATGGATTGAGAGGCAAAGGCTTCGTTGAGTTCGATGCCATCTATCTGGTCAAGTTTCATGCCTGCATGTTTTAACACTTTGGGAATGGCATAAATAGGACCAACTCCCATTTTATAGGGTTCTACCCCAGCCACCTGGTAATCTACCAAACGGGCGATAGGAGTGAGGTTGAATTCTTTGAGGATTTTTTCTGAAACTACCAGTACAAAGGCAGCTCCATCCGACATCTGTGAGGAGTTCCCGGCCGTTGAGAAACCGTCGTCGGCAAAGGCCGGACGTAGCTTTGAGAGTGTTTCCATGCTTGTTCCCCTGCGCGGCCCTTCATCAGTGTCGAACAGCTTTTCTCTGGTGACAAGCTTGTCGTTTATCACCACATTTTCTTTGATGGTAAACGGAACGATTTCTTGTTTGAACTTGCCGGCATCGATGGCAGCCAGGGCTTTTTCTACTGATTTAACAGCAAATTGATCCTGTGCTTCGCGCGATATCTTATACTCTTTGGCAACCATTTCGCTGGTCAAGCCCATGCTTAAATACCATTTGGGATGCTTTTGAGCCACGGCAGGATTGGGAACCTGACGCCATCCTCCCATGGATATCATCGACATGGTTTCGGCTCCTCCGGCCACGATAATGTCGGCTAGTCCGGCAGTAATTTTAGCTGAAGCGATGGCAATAGATTCGAGGCCGGAAGCACAATACCGGTTGATAGTTGAACCGGGCACTTCCACCGTGTCCAGAGACATCAGCGAAAGCATGCGTCCCATATTAAAGCCTGTTTCTGCTTCCGAGAAAGCATTTCCAACCACCACATCGTCGATACGTGTGTGGTCAATTTGAGGAAAGTCGGCAAGTAAATGCCTGATAACGGTTGCGGCGATATCGTCGGGCCGTGTAAAACGAAAGCTACCTCTGGGTGCTTTTCCAATTGGTGACCGATATCCTCCTACTATATATGCATTCATGATTATACGCTTTTTTGGTTTGAAATTGATTTAGTTTCTCAGAATTTCACCGGATGTAATCAGGCTTTGGATGCGCTCCAGTGTCTTGCGCTGCATACAAAGCTCCAGAAAGGCCTTCCGTTCGAGGTTCAGAAGGTACTGTTCAGAAACTTCTGATAAGGCTTCGGACACCTCTCCTCCGGCCATGACCATCCCGAGTTTTTCGGCAATCAATTTATCGTGTTCACTCATATAATTGGCCGTAGCAAAGTTATCAGCACCCACATAAACCAATCCAAGGGCTTCTTTTCCAAGCACCCTGATATCAGTGCGCTGCACGGGTTTGGTGTAGCCTTTTTCTGCCATACTTAGTGCGGCTTTTTTGGCATAAGCCAACTGATGAGCCCGACTAACAATTACTTCATCAATGCCGGTACGCAAATAACCCAGGTCGAAAGCTTCGTAAGCTGAAGTGGAAACTTTTGCCTGACCGATACTTAAATAACGGTTCAGGAAAGCATTGGTGCGGATGTCGCCTTCCTTAAGTTCGTCTGACAGGCGGAGCGCAAACTCCTTGGTGCCACCACCGCCGGGAATCAAGCCAACACCAAATTCCACCAGACCCATATAGGTTTCGGAATGTGCTATCACCTTGTCGCTGTGCATACAAACCTCGCAACCGCCGCCCAGGGTCATTCCATGTGGAGCAGTTATTACCGGAATGCTTGAATAACGCATTCGCATTGTAGTTTTCTGGAACCACTGTACCGCCATATCCAGCTCCTCGAATTCTTGTTCGATGGCCAGCATATATATCATGCCCACATTGGCTCCGGCCGAAAAATGCTCTCCTTCGTTGGAGATCACCAGCGCTTTGTAATCGGCTTCTGCCATATCCAATGCTTTGTTGAGCCCTTCGAGTACTCCTTGTCCGATGGTGTTCATCTTGGTGTGAAATTCGATGTTCAGCACGCCATCACCCAGGTCGAAAATGGAGGTGTCTGTATTTTTCCAGAGCACATTTGATGTGCGCAACACTTCAAGCGAAATCAAGGCTTCCTGCCCTGGAATTTCTTTGTACGATTTTGATGGAATATCGTAGAATTGTTTTTTGCCTTCTTTTACAGTATAAAAACTGGTAATTCCGGCATCAAGCATATCGTGAATCCACTGAGCGGGTTTTTTGCCGGCTGCCTCCATGGCCTTCACGGTTTCGGGAACTCCAACAGCATCCCAGGTTTGGAACGGACCCAGCTTCCATCCAAATCCGGCATTCATGGCGTCATCAACTTTGTAAAGCTCATCGGTGATTTCCGGAATGCGGTTAGAAACAAACTGGAACAGACTGTAGAAAGAGCTGCGGTAAAACTCCCCGGCTCTGCCCTTATCAGAAAAAAGGATTGGCATACGCTGATGCGGATCGTCGATACCTTTAGTTTTCTCGAATACAGAAAATTTGGGTTTTGGAGCCTCTATATATTCCATGGTGGCAGTATCCAGCGACAGGAATTTCTTCTGGCCATCTTCTTCTATTTTTTTATAAAATCCCTGTTTTGTTTTTGATCCCAGCCATTTGTTGTCCAGCATCTTTTGGAGATAGGCAGGAATTTTAAAGCTGTCATTGGATTCGTCCTTAGTGGTTTCGCGGATGTTGTTGGCCACATGAACCAGGGTGTCAAGTCCCACAATATCAGCGGTACGGAAGGTAGCTGACTTGGCTCTGCCAATGATAGTTCCGGTGAGCTTGTCAATTTCTGGAATGTTTAGTCCGGTTTTTTCGATATTGTTAAACAACTCCATAATAGAGTAGGTGCCTACCCGATTGGCAATAAAGGCGGGAGTGTCTTTGGCCAGCACAGGTGTTTTACCCAAAAAGCGGCTGGCGTAATCAGCCAGAAAATCCAGAACTTCGGGCAGGGTTTTACTCGTCGGAATGATTTCAAATAGTTGCAGGTACCTCGGTGGATTAAAGAAGTGAGTCCCACAAAAATGCTGTTGAAAATCCTCAGTCCTGCCTTCGATCATTTTTTCTACCGAGATTCCCGAAGTGTTGCTGGTGATGAGTGATCCGGGTTTACGGAATTTCTCCACCTTTTCAAACACCTGTTGTTTGATATCCAGACGCTCAATAACTACCTCGATTATCCAATCGCAGTCGTTAATTTTATGCAGGTCGTCATCAAAATTACCTGTATTGATTCGTTTGGCAAACGACTGTTTGTAAATTGGCGATGGCTTTGATTTGAGCGCCGCCGCAAGCGAATCGTTCACAATCCGGTTTCGGACGACTTTATCTTTCAGGCTGAGCCCCTTGCTTTTCTCGGCATCATTGGCTTCACGTGGAATGATGTCAAGTAGCAATACATCAAGGCCGATGTTGGCATAATGGCAGGCGATTCCTGACCCCATCACTCCTGAGCCAAGCACCGCAACTTTGTTGATTGTACGTTTCATATATTAATAGGTTTAAAAGTTTATTCTTCGTTGCAATTGTCACCGTTTATGAGCATGAGATCGTTGCAAACCTGCTTGCGGATAGTTTCGTTCACACGGACAAAAGCTTCCATATCTGCCGGATCAATTTTTTCGGATAATTTTTTGTTGAACTCGACTACCACTTTGCGCACCCTGGAGCGCAGTTCTACTCCTCTGGGAGTTAAAAAAATCTTTACAACGCGGCGATCCTCTTCGTTTGATTCTCGGAAAATAAGGCCGTCGTCTTCCATGGTTTTTAACAAACGGCTCAAGCTTGAAGTACCCATTCCCATCATGGGAGCTATCTTGGTTGCCGGAACACCTTCCTTGCCAACATTGATCAAAACATAGCCGATTCCCTGTGTAATCCCGTTTTCTGCAGCCAGTAAATTGTACATTCTTCGCGTTGCGAAAAGGGTACTTCTGAGGTGAAAGTCAACTGTTTCCTGAATATTCATACAAAAATATGTTATGCGTGCATTGCAAATGTAAACCATAAACTTAGTCTGCACAATCTTTATTGTGAAAATTTCACAATTATTTTTTTTAAGTCTGGTCTGGAAAAAGTTAGGGAAATTAAAAATATGTGTTCGGCGTCACGATAAACTGTTGGAAAGTCTTATCAATAATTACTGATTATCAGTACATTAAAAAATAATTTAGAATAATTTTAGGTGAAATATAAGCAGTTCTCTATCGACGAAAAATTACAAGCTTAACGCATAAAGGAAACGATTAAAAAAAAATATCCCGCAATAACACAAAAAGGCCTGGACTTATTCGGAGTTGCCAATAAATGAGTTTATAATCAGAATATCAGGCAGGAAGCGCAATGTCAGGAGAGCATTCAATGAAAGCAAGTCGCAAATGCAGCTTACTCAACGGCCATAATCTTGAACACCCTTTCACCATGTGCCAGCTTTAGCGTTACTGAACTTCCGGCTTCTTGGTTCACCAGCAGTCTGGCGAGCGGAGAAGTGAAGGCAATTTTACCTTGTTTCAAATCGGCCTCATCCACACCAACTATCTGGAACTTTTGGGTCATACTTTGACCGCCAATTTGCAAGCTAACAACAGAACCAAAATGAATTTTTTCAGAAGGTATATCTTCACGTTCAATAACTTGCGCTGAAACGATACGATTTTCAAGCATTTGTAATTTTATATTCACAATGGCAATGGCGTTTTGCTTATCACGGTCATCGCCTGCTACCAATTGCTTTAGTTCCTTCTGAAGCGTCTCTTTTTCTTTCAGTAAGGCTTCCATTCCTATAGGAGTGACGTAATTGGCTACACCAGTTGGCAAATCAGCCCTTGGTGCTACAAATGGCGTTTCACGCTGATCATCTTCGTTTACAAATGCTCGGCTCATACCAATATTATTAAAAGAAATGTTTTGTACTTAAAATTTTGAAAAGGCACAGACTTTTGTCCAAAAGCCTTAAGATGGATATCCCAACAAAGTTAACAAATTATGTTAGAGTTGATATAAGACAGAAGTGTAGAACCTAATATTCGGCAAATCGCGTGAAAACCCCTCTGACTCGTAAAATAGTATGCATCAGGCCGGCAAAGGTTTCATTTTTGCCAGATCACCTTGAGGATTCCTGTTTTTTTATCACAGCTTGAGGATATTTAAAGAGAATGACCGAACTGCTGAAAAGCAATTCGGTCATCACTGTTTTGTTTATTTATATTTTACCTTAAGCTTGATATAGTTCAGGCTCAGTTTGTTGATACTCCGTATTTACGGTTTCTGATAAACATTGCTTTGGTTTCTATAACCAGGCAAATCTAAGTACCAATCCGGATAAAGCTCTCCACCTGAGCTGGCCCATTCACCAAATTTCAGGTGTGTGTGCAGGATATCCACTTTTTCAAAAGGATAGTCGAAGCTTACCGGAATTTCAATTGCCCAGGGCAGATTACTGTTTGTTTTGTAATAGCTGCCATTGGCAGGAACTGAGGCATCTTCCCAGATTCCGAAAAATTCGTCAGAGGCCAGTGCAGTAGGAGGGAAGTCTAACAGATGTACTTCTTTTCCACGTTCCTGGTTCACAATGATAAACGGATTAAAGGGTGCGCTGCCATAAGTGGCTTGCGGTGTGCTCAAGGTCATGGCCATTTCAATGGTGTCTGTCTCAACATAAGGCACGTCAGGCAAGGTGTTCAGGAATCCGCCTGATTGGTATATATCATTGATGGCATCCATTACAATCCATACGGTTTGATTGGTGTGTCCAGCTTCCATGCCTTTAGCATCAAGAGTAATAGAAGTTCCCGCAATTTTACCACCACTAACAGAGGCCACATAAGATGGATTAATATCCATAGCTACAGCAAAGCCGTTATTAAGGCTGGCACCGGCTGCCATTAACCTGAATTTTCCATATACGTCAACCAATTTGTTTTGTGCATTGGTAACCATTTTGTATTGCATATTTACTACCACATCGTTGAAGTCGAAGTCGCCCAAGCCTGGCCATAAGTCTTCAAAAGCGATGCTCGTAAAGTCGAGTGCATTAGGATAATAAGAGATAAAGGCGCGTTCGGGATCAAATGGGAAAGCATCTATATCGTCTGGAACACCGTCGCCATCGCTGTCGTTAACTACTACACTTCCAACACCTTCTGGATTACAATTGGTTACTGCCAGGAAGTTTTGCTCATCGCCTATGTCAACTAAGGTAGCACCATTTACAAAAAGCTGGTTAAGTGGTGTATTAGACAGGTTGTTGAGGTAATTGGTAGATACTTCGAGTGCTCCGGAAACTTGCACCGATGATAGTCTGAATTCATTTTCTGCTTTGATAGAGTTGAGGCTGCCCTGACCTGTAATTCTGGTATATAAATACACCTCTTTGGTACTTATCATGCTGCCGTCTTTCAGTAAGGTATTTGCACCGCCATTAATTTGTATGCGTTCGTCGCTGCGGAAATAACCACTTTCGAAATTGATGTTTCCTGAATTAAAAGCAGATTCCTTGGTACAGCTCATCAGGCAGTTGTTATAGACATTACTGCCTGAATTAAAATTAATTTTTCCAACGGCGGTTATCTGTCCGTTATTGGTCATGTTACCACTTGAATTTACATTGAAGTCGCCATTAACCAGCTCAACGCTACCGTTATTCATAAGATTGCTTCCGCCATTGAGATTGAAATAACTGTTTGAAATTTTTATTTCGCCGTCGTTAGTCAACTTACTTCCGTTAATTTCAAACCTGTTGCCGCTCGTAACATTTCCAGTATTGGTCATGGTATTATTGGTGTTCAGCGTAATGCTTCCGGTAGTTACTATATTCCCATGATTAGTTAAGGTTTGTCCATTTACCTGCAAATCGCTTCCAACAGTAAGTGTTCCGGTATTCAGAAAAGGAGAAGTAAGTCCTTGGATAGTAAACGCGCCAATGATTTTCATGCTGCCATGATTTTCCCAATCGCCAACAGTTTGTACGCCTCCGTTAACCGTAAATGTCGAGTTGGCATACACTTTTACGCTATTATTATTACCATAAGCGCTGATTCCGTTTAAGGTGAGTGACCCGCCTTGCGTAACAATAATATGACTATTGCCAGCAAGTTGCGGACTGCCGTTTATTATTGCTGTTCCGCAAACTTTCAGCGTTCCGCCGCCAGCCCAGCCCAAGAAGCTTATGCTACCGGTAAAGTTGTCCTGCACGCAATACGTTTTTCCATCTCTAATCTCAACTGATTGGTTACCCGATATTACGACATCACAATCGTCGCAATCAGGGCCTTCCTCTGGAACAACAGTAGTGGCCTTAAACACCTGCTGTTTTTCTCCCATTGAGGGAAAAGTGTAAGTCAGTTGATTGCCCGTGATAGGAGCTTCTACCAGATGAGTGGAACCCGTACTGGTTTCCAACAGCAGGAAAAGGCTTTGTAAATAGGCCGGAATACGCAGTTGTTGGTTCAAATCCTGCTCACGTGAAATACTGGCTTCCATAATGAGTGTGCCTTTCTGGTTAGGATTGCCATTATAGATCGAAATTTTCGACTGTAAAGGGTAAAATCCGTCAATTGGTAAGGCTATTGATAAATTAAGGTCCTTGGTTGTTTTCCAGTCAAAATTAGCCGGAACGTTTAGGTCAGCAGTTTTTTCTGCTTTATGTTGTTCTGGATCAATGTCTTTCTTGCAAGAAGCGAAAAGACCTGAAACGAGTAGAACAAGTAAAAATAACTTTAAAGTTTTCATAATTCAGAGGTTAAAATATTATATACAGATATAATCAAATTATGTGCCAAAACATTTATCATGCTGATGTTTAATAAGATAATAAAATTTTAATAGAAATAAATTTTTTGTTTCCGGACATGATTCCAAATATTGGAATATTTCCGATTTGTTGTACTTGCTTTTTATTCATTAGCCAAATTACACATTTTAATAACAAGAAAAAAAGACTGGACGAAAAATAACAAGATTTTAATTTATAAAAAACAAATAAATACAAACTCTATGCAAAGTACAGCTTTTAAAAGTTGATTTTTTTAGTCAGAATATGCTTTTTAGAAAAATGAATTTCATTTAGAATCGTGTCATTCTGAATATAAATTCATAAATAAGAGACTCATCTTAGTGAGGGCTTTATAATCAATTCAATTCCATGTCGATAATGTAATCTGGCATCAAGCATTTCGTATGTTCTTCGTAATCAGTAATTAAACCTTTGATCTGCTAATTTTTTCAATACTTTTTTCAGTAGCAATACTTTTCGTAAAGCCATAAATTATAAGTTTCCAGGCTTTTTCATAAAATAAGCTACCTTTTCAAGTTTGGTAATCATATCGTAGTTTTCTACATAGATATGAGGCGGCAGCTGTAGGTAAACCGAACTGAAATTGAGAATTCCCAGCACGCCGGAATGCACCAAAATTGCACTGATTTCTTTTGCAAACTCGATGGGGACAGCTACCACACAGATACGAATCTGATACTTGCTGATGATATGAGGCAGCTCGCTGATGTTATAGCAGGGTAAATCGTAGGCGGGTTGCGGATTTTGGCCAAACCTAAAAGTGGCAGCAATAACAAGTTTGCTGTTGAATCGCGTGAAATACTCTGAAACAGTCCTGCCCAATTCACCAATCCCAATAAAGGCAACTTTTTCGGGCTCATCATGGTCAATGGCATCGCTTATTTTTGTGATCAACTCATTGATTTCGTATCCTTTATGCACATCACCGTTTACGCCAATCAGCATGAGGTCGCGCCGCACATTAGCCGCATTGGTTTTTAGAATACGTGCCAGGTTATGCGAAAAAATAAAGGCATGATCCAGGTATTGATAGTTGTACAACACCCGCCGATACTGGCTCAGTCGTTCCACTGTCTTCTCCGGCAAAAACTCCCTCATCAGCTACCTCCAAAATTTAGACGATAAACAATACCACCACGCAGTTGATAAGCTTTGTGATAGATAGCAATCATTTCAGGACTTTCAAAAATGGGCTGAAAACCGACCTGAAGATTCGCTTCAGCCAGCAGTGCTAAGCTATTATTAAGTGAAAAAGTAGCTCCCAAACCCAATATTACTCCAGCATCATAGGTGTTGAGTAACTTATCAGTTGTTCCTTTGAAAACATTTACATATAAGCCTGGATATATGTTGTAATCCGCAAATGGTGCTGCCTGTACGGGATCTAAATATTCTACTTCGCTGCCATCTTCGTAAGCGGATAGCAGCAGCGAATAATATAATCCGGCTTTTATATGCAGACCGAAACGTTTACTGTTTTTACTGTATTGAAAAACCAGTGGAATAGTTAAATAGTATCCACTGATTTGATGGGTGTAATCATAGCGGCAGCTATAGCATACATATGTGGAAGTATCCGCAAGCCTTAAGCCTTGGTAATGCGCTTCCATTCCAAATTTCCGCTGGTCGTATTCCAGCCCTGATTTGAATGAAATGTTCTCATTTAAAACGTATTGCATCGAAATACCGGCCAGTAGAGCTGTTTCATTATTAAAGCGCAAATCATAGCTGGAAGTGCTGAGATCGATGATATTTGCGCCGCCAAAAATACCGATATACCAGCGCTGAATTTCAGCTTTTGGCTGGGCAGCAACCATCAATCCTGAAAATAATATAAAGAGAATTACAAAGTATTTTATTTTAGACATAATTTAAAAAGTTAGGGCGATCCAATAGGCACCAACAATAAGCGAAGCCGAAGCACCCACAAATTGTATTGTCCTAAAAATTATGGGCTTAAAGCGCTCACTCGACTGATATGAAATAAATCCTAGCAAAAAGGAGAAAACCACCATAGCAACGATAGTTCCAACTCCAAAGCCGGTGAGATACATAGCCGAATCGAACATGCTAGGAAAAGCCAAAGTTGGCAAAACGCCCAGCAGATGCGACACACCGGCAAGGCCGTGTATCAGCCCGATAAATAAAGCTGAAACAACCGACTGTCGCAGCATTACCGGATGCGAATGCTGATGCACGTTCTCAGCAGGGTGGGAGTGCTCGTGAACGTGAGTGTAGGTGTCTCCGGTTTTGAGTTGGTGTGTATGCGGATGTGCATGTTTTGACTTTGAATGATAAAAAATACGCCAGAAAGCCCAAACGCCAATACCTACCAGAACAACACCCACCAGCATTTCGCTGTATTCCGAAATCAAATCAACAGGAATATATGTTTTGAAATAAATAAACAAAACACCAATCAACAGCATTCCTAATGTGTGGCCAAGTCCCCAGCTAAGCCCGATAGCCCATGATTTTAGCTTATTATCAATGGCAAGCGGCGTTACGGCAGCGAGATGATCCGGGCCTGATACCACATGTAAAATACTGGCCAGCAAGCCAATGAACAAAGGGACATTGGTGCTGAAATGGTGGTGATCAGCATGTAATAGGATAGTAAGGAGTTGGTTCATGCTCGTCAATTTTGACAACAAATTTAAACTTTCTGCCTTAATATCACGGCTTTGGCAGGAAAGAAAGATTCTAAATTAGTTAAGTAGCAATAGCAAAATCAGTGGCTTAACTTTCTTACTTGTTTTTGATCTGATTTTGAAGGTATTTCGCACCAATGGCCAGTTGTCCCAAAGAAATCCCACCGTCGTTGGTAGGAACTTTTTGATGGGCAAATACTTCAAAACCTGCCCTTTGGAGTATGTTTTCGGTATGTTCTAACAGATACCTGTTTTGAAAGCTGCCGCCAGAAAGTACCACTTTATTAATGCCTGTTTTTTTGTGGAGTGCTTTTGCGATTTTCAGGTTGATAACAATAATTGTATTGTGAAATTTCGCCGCAATCTCACCCACAGAAATCCCGGCTTTCATATCTTCTAAAATTTTATAAAACATTTTCCTAAAGCTAATTGCTTGTCTTTCAATCTCAAAAAGGTATTTACCTTGACAGTTTTCTTTGATGGCAGCTTCTAAACGCATGGGTGCTTCGGCATGAAAACTGCTTTGGGTACAAATTCCGGTGAGTGCGGCCACCGCATCGAAAAGCCTTCCGGCACCTGAACTTAGCGGGCTATTGATACCCTGATCTATCATCTGCATCAGCAGCGGCAAATCTTTTTGGTCGGGGATAAGCTTCATGGCGTTTTCATCAATAAAAATACTGAGTCCGAAATACATATAAAGATAGGAAAAGGCTGTTCGCCAGGGCTGATCAGTAACTTTATCGCCTCCCGGAAGCGGAACAGGATCAAAATAATATTCTCGGCTAAAGTCCGATAAATCACAAATTAAATATTCACCACCCCAAATCGTGCCATCAGTGCCTAATCCTGTGCCATCCAGCGCAATACCGATTACTTTTTCGTTTAAGCCGTGTTCTGCCATGCAAGAGGCGATATGCGCGTGGTGGTGCTGCACTTCAAGGGTTTCTATATCAAGCTGATGCGCGAATCGTGTGGAGAGATAATCAGGATGTAAATCGCATACAGCCAGTTGTGGTTTAAAGCGAAACAAAGCACCGAAGCGTGTAAAGGATTCTTCGTAAAAGGCCAGTGTTTCAGCGTTCTTCAGGTCGCCAATATGCTGACTTATAATGGCTTGCTTTGCTTTGCCAATCGCGAAGGTGTTCACCAATTCAGCGCCGGTAGCTAACACGTTTTCGGCTTCTATAGCAAGCTGAACCGGTGCTGGCACAAAGGATCGAGAACGCCTGATAGGTCTGGCTTTTTCATTCACCACAAAAGCTACGGAATCATCAACCCGGTTGTGAATAGCACGGTTGTAGCCGACAACAAAATCTGCAATTTTTCCGAGTTTATCAAAGGCTTCTTCGTTGTCGATGATTACTGGTTCGTCAGCAATATTGCCGCTCGTCATTACCAAAACGTCAATTTTTAGCACTTCAAAAAGCTGGTGATGAAAAGGCATGTAAGGTAACATCACGCCGGTGGTATTTAGTCCACGGCTTACCTCAAAGGCAAGCGGCAACTTGTTTTTGAGCAAAAGTATAGGCCGACGCCAACTTTCGAGTTGTAGTTTTTCAGTTGCGCTGAGCTGAAAATACTGAGTTGCTTTTTCAGCATTTTTTACCATCACCGCCATTGGTTTGCCGTCGCGTGCTTTGCGTTGTCGCAAACGACTTATCGCTTCGTTATCGTGCGCGTTACAAATTAAATGAAAGCCTCCAAGGCCTTTGAGTGCAATAATTTTTCCGGCATCAATTTGTGGAGACAGAAGTTCGGCAAGTGCTTTTCCGTCAGAGAATAGCTGTCCGTCTTGCAGTTGATAAGCCGGACCGCAATGCAGACAAGCTACGGGCTGGGCATGAAAACGCCTGTCGTGCAGGTTGTTATACTCGGTTTTGCAAACAGCGCAAAGCGCAAAAGGCTTCATAGTAGTTTGGTGGCGGTCATAAGGCAAAGCCTTGACAATCGTGAAGCGTGGGCCGCAATTGGTGCAGTTGATAAAAGGATAATTGATGCGGTGTGTTTGCTGACTGAGGTCGGCAAGACAGGCACTGCAAACCGCAATGTCAGGGCTAACTTCGGTGACAAGCTGCGAATAACTATGGCTTTGTTGAATTTGAAAAACGGTGTAATTATGTGATTGCGCTACAGAAACTGAAATTTCCCGAATTGATGCCGCTTCAGGTGCTTGTGCTTTTAAATCAGTGAGAAACTGTTCCAGCTGCTGCGGACTGCCTTCAGCGTGAATGCTCACGCCTTCGTTATTGTTTTCAACCCATCCTGCGACAGCATTTTTTACAGCCATGCGATATACAAAAGGCCGAAAACCAACACCTTGCACAAGGCCTGTGATTTTAATCTTGTGTGCGTAAGTTATTGTTTTCATGCTGTGAAGGTAAAAAACAAGCTGTTACACACCTTATCTATCTGATGTTTATAGGATGCTATATAATACATTTTAATAATGTTTAATCTTGATTTACAGTTGTTTCGTACAATTCAACTATCTCCTTTTGATAATCATGGCGCAAATCTTCGTGTAAAGCAGCTAAGGTTTTTTCAAGTTGGTCAATCTGTCTGTTGTACAAATTATAAATCACAGGATGTCTGTTGATTTTTATTTTACTTTTTTTAAGACTTTGACAATAATAAAGCCGCAATTCCACTTCAATTTGTTTGTTAGCAGCGAACTTGATGTATTTGTTGATGGTGCGCAGCACTTTGCGCAAAGTTTTTTTTGCCAGGTAGGCCGAATTGGAATTCATAAAAGAAAACTCTTCATCAATTTGCGCTTTCACCTCAGTGATAAAAAGCTGATCATCATGATTATGAAACAATAGATATGAAAGTAATTCCTTGTTTTCTTTTTTATGTTTAGCCAACCTAAGGCAGATTTCCAGCACTTCTTTAGCAGGAATATTTAAGAGTTCAGCTTTAATATTTCTAAGTGATTCTGCTTTCATATTTTCGAATTAAAAACCTGTTTTACCCGTCCAATTTCACCACTTTCGAGTCGTACTTTTATACCGTGTGAGTGGAAAGCACTTTTGGTTAAGATAGCCTGTACAACACCATTTGTTAGTGTTCCGCTGCGTTGATCGGCTTTTTTTACAATCGCAACCGCATCGCCTATCTGAATAGCATTTCTGGTGTTTCCTTCCATTTTTTATTTACAAAGAAAAGCTATATTTGTTAGTCTGAAAAATGGCTGCTTGAAATAAATAGTTGAATTTTGAATCAAAACTTTAAAACAGTGAAGCACAATTTCTTAAAACCCGCTTTGGTTACAGCCCTTTTATTATTTGGCTTTACCTTGTGTGGTCAAACGATTAGTTCGGACAGGCCGGGTATTGGTATTGGAGCATCAACTGTGCTAAAGAATAGATTTCAAGCAGAAATCGGATTTGAAATGGCGCGATTTGAGCCAAATGAAAGATACACTTTTCATCAAAATGCTTTACCTATCGCGCTTATGCGTTATGGTTTGAGTGATAAAGTTGAGCTACGATTAAATCAGTCCTTTTATTTTACGGATATGCCTAAACTGACCGGAGACTACAGCAATAATGGATTTTCTAATGCCAGCATTGGCTCTAAATTTAAACTCTCCGAAAATGCCGATAATGGCATACAAACCGCGGCCTTGCTGGAGATCGTTGTTCCTACCGGTTCCAAAGATGTGGCTCTCGACAAGTTTTTGATCAGCCTTCGCTACCTGCATAGTTGGGATTTTTCAAAACGGGGGAATTTAGCTTCAAATCTGGGTGCTTATTGGGCTGAAGAGCAGGCTATTGGCTTAACGTATAGTTTTGCTGTTGGTTACGCCATCAATGATAATTGGGGATTTTTTATCGAGCCTTTTGGTAATCTTTATCAATTCAAAGATTTCAATATTTCAATTGACGGCGGCGTCACCTATTTACTTAATCAAAAGATGCAAATGGATCTTTCGGTAGGCGCAGGCCTCAATAACGACTTTTATTTTATCGGGCTGGGCTTTAGTTGGTTGATTGGGAAATAATAAATATTTGTCTTTGGTGTTCTTTCTTATTAAAAAAATGCGAATTTTACACCATCAAACTAAATATATTTCATGCATTCTACCATACTTATCCTGGATTCTTTAGATCAATGGAAACCCTATTATGACACGGATAGCATCCTTTCGTCCAGCGAATATCTTCAAAATCAAGAGCTTAACCAAAAGCATTTTTTTGTTATTAATTTATGCAATAAACTCGATTATCACTCCGAAGGCTATTATTGTTCGCTTTTGGCGCAAGCCCGCGGCCACAAAGTGCTTCCCGACATCGAAGTGATCAACAGGTTGGAATCTGGTGCTGTGATGCGCTTAGACAACCTGATGCAGAAAATTGCATTCAAATGGATGCAATCCAATGGTTTATTAAAGGATAGCGAAAGTAGCACACTCGATATTTATTTTGGCACAACATCCGAAGTAGCCATGGAAAAAGTGGCCCGTTATATCTTTGAGCAAAATCCTTGCCCAATGCTCAGGGTTCAGTTTGCCTTTCGCGAAAAAAACCAGATAGAAAATATCCGGCCGCTTGGCCTCGAAGAACTTACAGATAGTCAGCAGGATGTTTTTGCGCAGGCACTGGATGCTTTTAGCAAGAAAGTTTGGCGACAGCCCCGTGTAAAAAAGCCATCACGTTATGATTTAGCAATTCTGCATGATCCAAACGATCCCATGCCCCCGAGCAATAAAACAGCACTCAATTCCTTTATTAGTCAAGCTAAGAAGCTGCAAATCAATGCGGAATTAATTACCGAACAGGATGCTTACCGCCTGATGGAGTATGATGCCTTGTTTATTCGGCAGACAACTTCACTCAATCACATCACTTATCGCATGTCGCAACGGGCTCAAGAGGCTGATATGGTGGTAATTGATGATCCGCTTTCGATAATTCGCTGTACCAATAAAGTGTATTTAAAAGAGTTGCTCGACAAAGAAGAAATCCCAACGCCAAAGTCGGCACTCATCTTTAAATCGCGCCCGGAAACCTGGGAACAAATCACGGAAACCCTTGGTGCACCTATTGTTTTAAAAGTTCCTGATGGATCATTCTCTCATGGCATGGGAAAAGCTGCCAATGATGCCGACTATCAAAAAATTCTGGAAACTTTGTTTGCGAAAACCGCCATTGTTCTTGCTCAGGAGTTTTTACCTACCGATTTCGACTGGCGCATCGGCGTGCTAAATGGCAACGCTATTTATGCCTGCAAGTATTTTATGGCTCGCGGTCATTGGCAAATTTATCACCACAATGATAGCGGTAAAAGTCAGACAGGCTCTTTTAAAACCGTTCCGATCAATAAAGTTCCGCGCCATGTTTTGCGCAATGCGCTGGATGCCGCCAATTGCATTGGTAAAGGGCTTTATGGCGTTGATGTTAAGGAAATTGATGAAAAATCAGTGATCATTGAAGTCAACGATAATCCCTCCATCGATCACGGGGTTGAAGACGCCATTTTAGGTGACGAACTCTATCGGCTGATTTTACGTGAATTCTTGGACCGACTCGACCGCAAACACCGTTAACATGGAAACGCCTCAGTTAAGAAAAGCACAGCTTTCCGACCTGGATGAGATAATGGAAATAGAAGGTCAAAGCTTTAATGAAGAAGCATTTAGCCGAAAGCAAATGCGCTATTTATTGACTTCGGGTAACACTTTTTTGGTAGCTGAAATGCAACAACAAGTGGTTGCTACGATGATATTGCTTTCCAAAAAAAAGAGTAAAGTTCTCCGTATTTATGGGCTTGCAGTTTCTGATAAATTTAGAGGAAAAGGCCTTGGAAAGACGATGCTTTCAGAAGCGCTTAATGTGGCAAAAGCTGGTAATTATGGTGTTTTATCACTTGAAGTGAAAGCTGTAAATGCTACAGCCATAAAGCTTTATGAAAGTTTTGGCTTTAAGGCAGTAAAAGAATTACCGCACTATTTTAAAGGTGGCTATGCAGCGCAAAGAATGCAGCTAAAGCTTTAAGAAACTTTTTACACTCACGAAATATTTCGGTAAACCACTTGTATAGAGAGGGTTAACGCATAATGCAGAACAGATTTTATTATTTAATTAGACTTTTAATTGGACTGATTCTAAATTAAGTATTAATATTGCGGCAAAACTTTCTCTTTAAGTGAAATGTTTTTTGATCGAAACTTATTTTTTTCGACAAGATTTCATTCGCTTTAGTATGCATTAATCCAAATTTAGATGAAAACTATTCTTTTTACTTTACTGATGCTGACTTTCAGCGTGCTGGGTTTGCAAGCCCAAAATCAAAAGGCTGCCCCCAGCACAATTATTAAGCTTGAAGCGCCAAAAGTGGTGCCGAGTATTGCCAAACAGCTTGAAGCTGGGACTTTTATTGGCATTGATCCCAACGAGCCCTTACGCATGGGAAATCCCAAGAGGGCAGGTGCAAACATGACAGTTCCGGGCAAAGGATTGCCCAAAGGTGATGACGCCCTCGTAAATAAACAGCAGCGTGTAGCAAAAAAAGCCGGGCGTGAGCCTTCATTGGTTTTTGATGCCAACGTATCCAATTACACGCCAAGCGATGCCACCGGAGCTGTTGGTCCTAACCATTACCTTGGCGGATGGAATGTTGGTTTTAGAGTTTTTGATAAAAGCGGCAATCCGCTTATGCCGGCAGCATCGCTTTCTACTATTTTTCCTGGAAACAATGCCGGTGACCCAATCATGCTATACGATGCTGAGGCAGATAGGTACATTCTTACTGAATTTGATCAATCTCCAAATGGGTTTAACTTCGCCATTTCGGCTGGGCCTGACCCCGTAAACGACGACTGGTACGTATATACTACCGGAATGACAACAGGATCATTTCCTGATTATCCTAAGTTTTCTATCTGGTCAGACGCCTATTATGTAACCGCAAATATTAGTTCAACAAATCGTGTTTTTGCCATCGAACGTGATCAGGTTTTAACAGGTGGAACACCTCAGTTTTTAGGTTTCCCGCTACCGGGAATCCGTACTTCCGGCTTCTATAGCCCGCAGTTTTTTAATGTAACTAATGGCGTATTGCCTCCTGCCGGAGATGCTACTATTGTTTATTTGCAGGACGATGCCTGGTCTGGCGTTTCTGAGGACCACCTTAAACTTTGGACATTAAATGTCGATTGGGAAACACCTGCAAACTCATCTATTTCACAAGCGGTTGAATTGATAACAACACCGTTTATCTCTGTTTTTGATGGTGGAGGTTTTTCAAACAGACCACAACCTTCTGGCCCAAATATCGACATCCTGCAAGCAACCGTAATGCAGCAAGCACAGTACCGTCGCTTTCCTGGTTACAATTCAGCACTTTTGAATTTTGTGGTTGACACCGATGGCTCTTCTGCTGAGTTAGCTGGTATTCGCTGGTTCGAGTTGCGTCAATATGGTGATGGAGAACCTTGGGAAATATATCAGGAAGGCACCTATATTTCACCCTACAACGGCAAAGATGCTTTTGCTGGAAGCATGGCGATGGATGGCCAGGGAAATATTGGAATGGCCTACACCACTGTAAGTACACAGGAATCAATAGCCATTTATTATACCGGTCGATATGCTTCTGACCCGCTGGGCACTATGACCGTAGATGAAACCTTAATTGCTCAGGGAAACTCAAATAATCCTTCAAACAGATTAGCTGATTACGTGCATCTTACACTCGACCCTACGGATGACAAAACTTTCTGGCATATTGCTGAATATTTTATGAATAACCAGCGTACTGATGTTGTTGGTGTTTTTCAGATTGGCTCAGATTTAGCTTCGGATGTGGGTGCAATAGATATTATTGAACCCCTTGATGGTCAGCTCTCCAACGAACAACAGATCACGATGGGTATTTTTAATTATGGGCTGGAGGCACAAGGCAATATTCCGGTAGGTTACTTTTTGCCCGGAGGCGATACCATTATCGAAACTTACGTTGATGCCATTGGCGCAGGCGAAACAGCTACCTATACGTTTGATGCGACAGCTGATATGAGTGAAGTTGGTGAAACCTATTTCTTAACTGTTTTTACAGCCCTTGATATTGATGAGAACCGCCTCAATGACACAATTACAGCAACAATTACTTATCTGTATCCCAATGATATCGGTGTTGTAGATGTAGTAAGCCCTGAGTCAGGAACAGGCCTTACACAAGAGGAAGGCATTGTGGTAAAACTCAAGAATTTTGGTGCTGCAGATCAAGAAAATTTTGAAATGGCCTACAACCTAAACGGGATTGTTGTGTCTGAAACTTATACCGAAATACTTCCAGCAAACAGTGAAATTGAATTTACTTTTGATACGAAAGCTGATTTTTCAGCCTTAGGCGAATACACGTTAAGCGCTTATACTATGCTCGAAAATGATGCTGATTACAGCAACGACACGACAACAGTTAAAATCGTTAAGTCGAATTGTGAGCCGGAGTCAAATTGTGGATCTGGCGATGCTATAAGGTACGTGGAGCTGCGCGATTTGATTAACGAAAGTACGTGTTCGGAAACCGGATACAATGATTTTACCGAAATGATTACAGATATTGAACAAGATTCAGAAAATGAGCTGATTCTTACGGTAGGATACGGTAACGAAAATGTGAAAGTTTGGATAGATTTCAATGATAATTTCATCTTTGAAGAAGATGAAATAGTGGTTGATGACTATGTAATTGCACCAGGTCAAAGTAGTGGAAACTATACCGATACCATAAGTTTGGTAATTCCTGAAGGAGCTTTGCTTGGCGAACACTTGATGCGTATAAAAACCAATTGGAACAACAATGTACCCAATGACGCCTGCGAATCAACCACTTACGGTGAAACAGAAGACTACAAAGTGAACGTTGTACTGACAACGGGTAATGTGCTGCTTCCCGAAATGAATAGCAGACTGGATATCAGACCTATTAGCGGTAAACAATACGAAGTATCATTTATTACTGAAAAGCTTGATACTCAGGTGTTGATCAACCTGCACAACAGCCTTGGCATTAATTTGATCGAGAATAAAGTGCAGTATGCCAATGGCAAATACACTTACATAATTGATATGTCGTATGCCGCACCCGGCGTGTATATCGTACGTATGGGAACCCACAAATATGGAAAAGTAAGCAAATTGGTGATACACTAAAAGCCTTATAACCAATAATTAACGCGCTGTGTGAGTTTTAAATACTTACATAGCGCGTTTTTTTTGTTTTTGGCTTTTTATACTCGGTGATCTTGGCTTGGTCAAGTAGGATTTCGTGTTAAACAAGTGATAATGGTTTTGTACTTTGACAAATAGATCGTAATTAGGAGTAGAATCGGAGGACTTCGAGTGCAGCCGAGAAGCCGACTATTTCGGTACTCTCGGCTTGATCACTTTGGGTTTTTTGCCACAAAAAAAAAGGTTACAAACTTTTTAGCTTGTAACCTTTTGATTTTCAACGTCGGGGCAGCAGGATTCGAACCTGCGACCTCCTGCTCCCAAAGCAGGCGCGCTAACCGGACTACGCTATGCCCCGTGGCGGAGAGAGGGGGATTCGAACCCCCGGTACCCTTGCGAGTACGACAGTTTAGCAAACTGTTGGTTTCAGCCACTCACCCACCTCTCCGGGTTATATTTGAAACTAAATTGAGGCTTAAAAGCCTTAAATTATTTGCCGGGATTTCTGAACCACAGCCGGTCTCTCAGTGAACGATTCCAATTTAATGCTTCATTGATGCGTAAATTGGAGGTGCAAAAGTAAGCTTTTGTTTAATAGTAGCAAAATTAATTTGAATTATTTCCGATAAGTTTTTAACTCGTTGAAGTCCAGCGCTAAGCATTGAATAGAAAAGTGTATAGTTATTGCAAGCAATTGATGTTTAATAGTTTGTAAAATAAATCTATCCAGTGAGTTTTTAAACAAATCCGCACTTTTGTGGCCTTTAATAGGTAAAAATCGTTAAAAGCAATTAATTTTAAGCAGCAGCGTTAAAGATTTCGATAATTTTGCACCGCCTATGAAATCAAAAAAATGGATTATTTTTCTTTCTGTCACGCTATTATTGCTCGGCGGAATGATTCTTACCTGGTTCGTTTATCCTAAAAGCTTAGTGCGTTATCCTTTTTTTATCGTGTTGCTTTTACTGGATTTTTACCTATGGACAATCGTTAGAAAACGAATTTTCACCTATAATAAGGTACTTAAAGCTGCTATCGCTCTTTTTTATTGGTCACCGCTAATTGCCCTTTCCGGTGTGATGCTGGCTAATGTTTTTACACCTCAGCAGGAATGGAATCAGCTGTTCCGCACTTACCTCTTCGGTGTTATCTTTTCTATATTTGTGGGTAAACTGATACCGGCTATCTTCATGCTTACTTATGAACTGCTTAGCTTTATATGGCGGATAGTTAAAACCATATTTAGTAAAAAGCTGCTCGCTGAGGAGGCTGAAAAAGCGGAGAGAAGCAAGCTAACCCGACGAAAGTTTGTTGGAAATATGGCATTGGTATCTGGTGGAGTTATTATTGGAACCATGTTTACAGGTATGTTTAAATGGGTGCATCAATTTAATATTCTTACGCAATCCATCATTATCAAAGGCCTGCGCAGCGATGCATTCAGGGGTTATCGTATTGCGCAAATTTCCGACATGCACCTTGGCAGCTGGGCCGATACCGATTCTCTGCAACGGGCGGTAGATGATGTGATGTCACTAAATCCGGATATGATTGTTTTTACAGGTGATTTGGTGAACTACCGGACAGAAGAAGCGATGCGGTTTAAAGAAATTTTGCAGCAGCTAAAGGCAAAGGATGGTGTATTTGCCATTCTCGGAAACCACGACTATGGTGACTATGTCAACTGGCCTTCCCGCAAGGAAAAACAAGAAAACCTCACAGCACTGTATAATTTTTACAACGATATTGGCTGGAAACTGCTCCGCAACGAACACGTTATTATAGAAAAAGACTCAGAAAAGCTGGCACTTATAGGCGTTGAAAATTGGAGTCAAAATAATCGTTTTCCTCGCTATGGAGATATCATCAAAGCAAGTAAAGGCATAGGAAATGCAGATGGAAAGATATTATTGTCGCATGATCCAAGTCATTGGAATGCTATTGTAACTGAGAAACACAGAGATATCGATGTAATGCTAGCCGGTCACACGCATGGTTTTCAGTTTGGAATTGAGATTCCGGGTATAAAATGGAGTCCGGCACAATATCTCTACGAACAATGGGCCGGGATGTATGTTAATACAGTAACCGAGCAGCAGCTTTATGTGAATCGCGGAATTGGTTCGATTGGCTATCCGGGACGTATTGGTATCATGCCTGAAATCACTTTATTAATCGTAAACGCTTGATAATATGAAAACTATAATAAAATATTTCTTTACATTTGGTTTATTTCTAAGCTTTACCGCCTGTGTTTCCCCTTCGGGAAACGAAAAGAATTCTACTGCAAAAAATGAAAATGTTGTTGCCAAAAACATCATCTTTATGATAGGCGACGGCATGAGCTATGCACAAATTCAGGCCGCTGAAACAGCTTTAAATAAACGACTTGTGATGAATTCGATGCCTGTAACTGGGAATGTCACAACTTATTCTGCTGATAAATTAATCACCGATTCGGGTGCAGGTGGCACAGCTTTGGCTACCGGACATAAAACCAACAACGGTATGATTGGCATGCGCGCCGATAGCACCGCTGTTGAGAGCTTGTTGGAGATATTTGCTGATGCCGGTAAAAAAACCGGAATGATTGTAAGTTGTGGAATCACCCACGCCACACCAGCCGCCTTTGTAGCTAAAGATGTAAACAGAAATAATTACGAAGCTATCGCTGCTGACATTGCCGATTCCGAGAAACTCCATTATTTTGTGGGTGGAGGTCGTGATCATTTCCAAAAGCGTAAAGATGGCGTTGATTTATTATCAAAAATGAAGGAAAAAGGCTGGCAGATTTTTGATGATTTGAATGAGATTGATGTGCAAAGTGAGCGCTTTGGCGTGTTTGTAGCTGATGAACATCCTGGCTCTGCGGCTGATGGTAGGGGAGATATGCTACCAAAAGGAACTGCTCTTCTTTTAAAAAAAATGTCAACAAATCCACAAGGCTTTTTTCTAATGGTTGAAGGCTCACAGATTGACTGGGCAGGCCATAACAATGACTCCGCTTATTTGGTTCAGGAAATGGCAGATTTTGATGCAACAGTCGCTGAAGTACTTGCTTTTGCGCAACATGATGGCGAAACGCTGGTTATTATTACTGCCGACCACGAAACCGGCGGTCTCACCTTGGTGCGCGGAGCAAACAAAGATTACAATAAAGTACGCTTCCACTTTAGCACCCGTAGCCATACCAGCTTGTCAGTTCCCGTTTACGCCTATGGTCCTGGAGCAGAGCGCTTTTCGGGTGCTTATGACAATACCGATATTTTTGGAAAGGTACTGCTGGTAGCAGGATTGTAACTGTGTGAATTTCAGGGTTTTCGCAAGGGTAACTTAAGGCTCACCAAAGCACCATTCTCGGTGTTCATAATCTCAATTTCCCCCTCGTGTGCTTCGATTATTTGTTTGCATAAGAAAAGCGATAGTCCCGGGTTTTTATCAACATGCGCTTTGGTGGCGAAGGGCTTTATAGCGTGTACATCGTAATTCTCAGGGAAAGACTTGCCTTCGTTCTCAACGGAGACAATGAAATCATCGCTATTTGAATCCATTCTTATCGTGATCTGTGAGTCTGGATTCCCGAATTTCACGGCGTTATCGATGAGGTATGCGAAGCATTTCTTGATAAAGCCGCTATCGAGCATAGTCTGGCTTTGCTCCGTTTTGCTTTGTTGCCCGATAAAAATATTTTTCTTTTCAGCATGCTTTCGGGCTTTTTCAACCGTATCAGTGATCAGCTCTTTTAAATTTTCAAGGTTTAAGTAAAGTGCATCTTTTCCTTTGGTATTAAAAAGCGAGATATCCAGTGCCTGGTTCGCGAAAGATTCCAGCCTTTCTGCCGATAAATCCATTATTTCCAGCAGTTCACTTATTTCTTCCGGTAGTTCTAGTTCATTGATAAGCCCTAACACACCAACTATTCCATTTAAAGGTGTCCTTATCTCATGACTAATAATATTTAAAAACTCTGATTTTGCCGTGTCGAGTTGCAAAAGCTTATCATTGGCTATTTTCAAATCTGCTGTTCTTTCAGCTACTTTTTTCTCCAGCCAACTGTTTACTTGTTTAAGTTGGTCTTTGCCCTGCTTTAGATCAAGTTGTGTTTTAACCCTTGCAAGTAATTCCTTAGAGTTGAAGGGTTTTGTTACATAGTCCTGACCTCCAACATCAAAGCCTTTAATAATGTTTTCTGTATCCACCAATGCCGTTAAAAAAATAATAGGTGTTTCACGGAGACTCTCGTGCTTTCGTATTTCAATACAGGCCTCGAAACCATCCATAACGGGCATGTTCACGTCGAGCAGGATAAGGTCGTAATCATTTGATTCTTTGAGGGCATCCAATGCTTGCTTGCCATTTGTAGCCACACCAATTACATACTCTTCCTGACGCAATAAGCTGCCTAAAACCTGAATGTTTCTTTGCTTATCATCAACAATTAAAATCTTCGCCTTTTGTTTAACGCTTGTATTCATGGGCTTTTACTTTTTATTATTTTGGCTAATATATATTTTACACTCAATTATTTTCAATTTCTGATTTTAGTTTTTCAACTAATTCGGGAAACTTCTTTAATTCTACCATAAGTTTCTCAAATTCAAAACTATCTGAGTAGTTTAATATTTCATTGCTAAAATTAACCAAAAGCTGGCAGTTCATCTTTTGAGAAAGCTTTAGCAAATCATTCCCGAAAGTTTCAATTTCGTTTATAACCTGTTTTCTATACACTTTCGTGTATTCCGGTAAAAAAGTCGTTTCCAGCATATGAATTAATTCAGGGAAATCTTTCCTTTGTTCCGCTGTTAAAGTATATTCGACCTCGTCTGTTTCCTCCTCATCAGCAATGCTAAAGGGAAGGTATTTTTTAAGCACTTCAAAAAACTGGGAGGTATTTAATGGTTTTAGCAGGTATTCGTCAAATATGTTGAGCTTGCTATCTTTTCCCTTTGAATTGCTGATTGAAGCGGTTAGCGCGAGTATGGGTATTGTTTTGGTGAGTTTCTGGCTTTTAAGAATTTCAGCTGCTTGAAATCCGTTCATCACGGGCATTCGCATATCCATCAGTATTAAATCAGGGATATGCTTCGTTGCTAATTCGACGGCTTGTTTCCCGTTTTCCGCCTGGAAAAGCGTGAGCGGCGAATCTGCAAGCATATCAGCAATCAGTTTTCTGCTTTGTTTAACATCATCAACTATCAATACTTTGGCCGGGGCAAAAACTATCTTTGAGGTATCGAATGCTTTCTCTTCCTGATCAATATCCATATCTAAAACCGGAACATTTGACAGATGGATTTTAAAGCTGCTGCCCTTGTCAAGTTCACTTTCCAGACTAATACGGCCACCCATTTTTTCCAATAATTTCTTGGCAATGGGTAGTCCGAGACCTGTCCCGCCATATTTCGCGGTGTTTTGTCCGCTTGGTTGGTTAAAAGGTTCAAAAATAACTCCTTGTTGGCTTTCGGCTATGCCTGTCCCCGTATCGCTTACCGCTATTGTTAAATCAATTGTTTTCTCTGTATTTCTCTCTGCATCAACGCTTAGTGTGATAGTTCCCTTATCGGTGAAATTGACGGCATTCCCTATCAGGTTAAACAACACCTGCCTTATGCGCGTTTCATCCAGCAACAAAGTTTTGGGGATATCCGTTTTGAAAACGGTAAAGAAAGCGATACCTTTTTCCTTTACTTTTTGAGAAAACATCATCTCAATTTCAGAGAACATGCGCTCGAGGTTCACGGGTGTGTGCAAAATGTCGATCTTCCCGGCCTCCACTTTTGATAGGTCGAGAATATCATTTATAATGCGTAAAAGATTCTTGCTACTACTTCGAATCGCATTGACTTGCGACAACTGCTTTTGTTCTTTGATGCTATGGCTTAATTGTTCAGAAAAGCCAATGATAGAATTCATCGGGGTTCGTATCTCGTGGCTCATATTGGCCAGGAACTCGCCTTTCGCCTTGTTCGCTTTTTCGGCCTCTTCCTTGGCTTTAACGATTTCTTGGTTTGCCTGCTCCAGCCTGGAGGTGCGATCTTTCACTTTTTGTTCCAGGTTTTCGTTCAACAAGCGGATTTCTTCTTCAGCAATTTTGCGATCGGTGATGTCTAAAGCTGTGCCGAACACACGAACCACTTTCCCCTTGTCATCTACCTCCATATTCACGATGGTATCAACATATTTCCTGATGCCATCCAGTAGGGTGACCTTATGGGTATGGCTGTAGCCGGTTTTTGCCTTGATCGAATTCCTTAGCAGTTCTCTTGTTTTTTTAGCATCTTCTTCTCCTATCAGGTTTAGATAGGAGTCTTGTCCGGCATTATAGGTGTTGGGGTCATAGCCAAGTATCCGGTAGAGTTCATCAGACCAGTGAATTTCCTGGCTTCGCAAGTTCCACTCCCAGGAGCCAAGCTTGGCGATTTTTTGAGATTCTTCTAATAGTTTTTGTTTATTCTCGATTTCTGCTTGAGCCTTTTTGTTTTCGGTGATATCGATTGTTGAACCAATCATACCTACTATATTACCTTTGGTATCTCTTTTTAAAGACAAGGAAAGGTATCCGTAAAATGGCTCACCGGATTTTCGTTTCATTCTTACCTCGGCAGCATGCTGGCCTTTTTCGAGCAAAGGGGTAATAACATTATGTTTTAAATAGTTATGTTCATCATCGGGATAGAAATAAGAAATGTTTTTGCCAATTACTTCCTTCGATGTGTAGCCAAATAAATTTTGGGCACCATCATTCCACATATTGATTACACCATCCATATCGGTAGTTACAACAGCTTCCACCACCTGGTTTAAAATTTGGGCCTGTTCGAAAATGGCCTCCTCTATTTTTCTCTTTTCGGTAATATCCTCCGTGTATATTATGATGCCACCAATTTCCTTTGAGGAGTTATACCAGGGATGAACATCCCCGCGTATCCAGACAACTGTACCGTTGAGGCGGTCAAATTTTTCTATACTACGTTTTAGAGATTCGCCTTGTAAGCACCTTTGATGGATTTTCCGCCACTCGTTCTTTTCATCAATTTCGGGGAAAATATCATAATGTGATTTCCCAATAAGCTCTACTCCTTTTAGATTATAGTCTACATACCACTGATCACTAACCACTAAATACCTCATTTCCTTGTCGAACATGGCCAGGGCGTTAGGGTTGTGCTTCACGAAATATTTCAGTTGTTCTTCGCTGGTTTTTAATTCCTTCTCTATCAATACTTTCTCTGTTATATCTCGGCCTTCCGGGATTATTAAGACTACTTTCCCGCTATCATCTTTAACAGGATTCAACGAAAAATCAAGTGTAACAAGTTGTCCTTTGCTGCCCACTACATCTACTTCATACCTCACAAACTCGCCACTTGCTGCACTTTTAATCGCGTTTTGCACGTCTTCTATTGTTTTGCGAGAAATAGACCACCAGGGAGCTTCCCAAAACTTCAGTCCTTTGGCTTGCTCAAGTGTAATTCCACCAAGTTCCAGGGCAGCTTCGTTGGCTTCAATCAATGTGCCATCAGCTTCCAGTAATCCGATAAACTGGTATTGGTTGTCGAAAAGTGCTCTGAAACGACGCTCGCTATCAATGATTTTCTTCTCTGCCTCTTTACGTTCTGTAATATCAATTCCAATCCCAATAAACTTCGACTCTGTATCATCACGACCCACTATAGGTTGAACAATCAATATTTGCCAGTATTTTTTACCGGTTTTCGAGTAGTTCAATATCTCCACGCGGATGGATTGTTTGTTTTTTATGGCAAGGCTCAACTTGTCAATGGTTTGTTGTGAGGTTTCCTTCCCTTGTATGAGATGTCCGTGTTTTAAACCTTTCACCTCATCCAGGCTGTACTCTGAAAGTTTTTCAAAGGCATCATTAACCCATTCAACTCTTCCTTCAAAATCTGTTATTACAACTAAATTATTGGTGTTGCTGGCTACCAGAGCCAGTTTGGCTATTTCCTTTTCGTGCGTTATTCTTTCAGTTATATCTCTTACTGCCGACAAATACAATATCCCTTCGCTGGTCTGTATCGGGCTAAGGCTAACCTCGACAGGAAACTCTTCGCCCGTGCTTTTCAAGCCAAACAACTCCATGCTTTCACCCATGCTTCTTGGCTGAGGATTTTTATGGTAGCCTTTTCTCAAAGAGGTATGCTTCGAGAAACGACTGGGGATTAGCACTTCAATTTTTTTCCCTACTAAGTCTTCGGCTGAATATTCAAAAAGATTTTCAGCCTGCTTATTTACAACTTCAATTTCACCAAAGCGGTTCGATATGATTATCCCGTCAGGTGCCGAAGCCAATAACTCTTTAAACTTAATTTCCGAGTTTTTCTCTGCGGATTTATCATAAATAATTTCGATAATCTTGCTTGGTTCGGCTTCATCGTCAAAAACCGGGTATCCATTGATTTCATAAAAAAGCAGCAAATTGTCATTTTGTTTTATCTTAAGTTCTAATACCTGGTGCTTTTTCGTACGTACAATCAATTGCCTGAATGCTGTAATTTTTTCCATGTCTGCATCTGTGATGGGCATGTTGCTGTCTTGAAATTTTCTGTCTTCTTCAATAGCAAAACCATTCGCCACCTTATTGGCTAAGTGAATAGTTTGTGTTTGTTGGCAAAGCACGTAAAAGGGGTTGGGAATCGAGTCAATAACATTGGTAAGAAAACTGTGTTTACCCGAGATTTCAATTTTGGCTTCCTTTTCAATAGCTCTGTTGTAAGCTATTATAAATGATATAATTAGCGATAAAATGCTGATTAATATTAAAGGGAAATAAAACTTCGATTGGATGAGGCTACTTATGCTATCTAATTTGCTGTCAGGAACAAACGTGACTACTTTCCAAAAATCATCTTTCGCATAATACGACAAACCGCTTAGATCAGTTTCGTTTTTTATCTGATTGAATGAAAGTGTTTGGAAAGTGAACAAGCCGTCTTCATTTCTAAATTGCCCTTCATTATTAGCTTGTATGATTTCCCATGACTGGGGATACATTTGTGCGTAGGTCACATCTTTTTTATCCTCAAACATAAATCCCCAATTGTTATTTTCGTCTGGCGAAATGAGGAGGTAACCATTAGGATTAATAAGCAGCACATTGCTTGGGCTGTTGTGATTTAAACGCTTCAACTTATTTATCAGCCCCTTGCCCAGGTAGTTAATCAATACAACACCACAAAACTCACCCTCACAATCCGGCACCTTCATGCCAATTCTTATTATCGGTTTGTGAGGCTCTTCAATTTGCTGATTTTCAATGTTCAGGTCAAGCTTTGATAAATAGATATCCTGGTTCGTTAGCGTGCTGATTTCTTGAAAATAATACCTGTTCGACTTGTCTTGTAAAAGATCTTGATTGACGAGAAAAGCACCTTTATCGCCGTTTTGCACGCGAATCTGCTCCATTCCTGCCTTATCAAGTAACCTTAACTGATCATATTGCTTTTTTTGTTTGAGAAACTCGAAGAATGTCCTTTCTAAAATATCAAATTGAGTTTTATCAGAGCAGGAACATATCTCGTTAATAACCACCAAATCCTGTAGAAAAAGGATGTCTCTTTTAACGAATCTGAAATCATCAATGATTTCATCTACCTGGAGTTGTAACTTGCTTGTTTCGATAGTTTTCAAACCTTGAATAGACTTGTTGTTTTCATTTCTGAGAACAAAAAAAGAAACCAACGAGATCACAACAAGAGAAATAACAGCTAATTTTAAAAAAAGCTGAAGTATGCTGTTTTTAAATTTAAATCCGGCTGCCATATTGAGTGTTTTAAAATATTACTAATGGTTAACAATGGGTAAACTATTGAAGTTTTGGATTTCATAAACAGCTGATATTCAGCGTTATAAAATTGATATTTAGAGGAAAAAAAGTTACATATTTCATTATAACATCTTATCCTTGAGGAAATTATAGTATCAATAACCACATTAATAGAAATATGTAAAGCAACGAAATTACAAAAAATATCGAACAGATAGAAAAAGTAGCTCAAAGTCCCGAGCAGATTACCCAGAACATTTACGATGTTACCAGCAAGTTTGAGATCAGGGATATATTGAAAAACCTGGATGTGCTTGAACGCAGCAGTGTATTGCTTTCCACTATTTACATGACTTTGCTCGTTTTACCATTGCATCATTTTACGGATACCAGCCCGATCTATCGTTTTGGCCTGGTGTAATCGGGTGTCGATGGGAAATACTAGCAGGGTGGCGGTATGAATAGCCTGTTTAGGATGAACAATGATTTTACAATGGATACGATAATTGAGCTCGACGGGCAGCTGGAGGTTGAAGTGAGAAATTTTGGTGAGTTGAACGATTCCACATTTTATTATGCGGGTAATTACCTTGTTCAGGGTAGTCCTCCACCGATTTTTGATATGGAGATGGCTTTTCAGCCCTTTAGTAGGAACGGAGAGCTGTTTCCGCTGTTACACTTTGGAGCTGTTGACACACTTGATTTTTATTGTAGTATGACTGTATGCGACGAAGGGATTTTTTTGGTTGGGTCAAAACAAAGTGAATCCGGCCCGGTTCCTTCGTGGTATATGGCGAATAAACTAAACCATAATCTGGAGCTGGAATATCAGGTCGTTTATGGTGACGGTGTAAAAAAATATCGTAGTGGGGGAGCTTTGCCCACAGCGGATGGTGGCTTTTTAGCATCAATGTCGGTATGGGATTTTATTCATTATCCTGGTGATCAAATGCAGCACGATGTTGAAGTCGTACGCTTCGATGCCAATGGCCAGCTGGTAAGCACGATAGAGCTGCCTGCTCCGCCAAGCACAAAAGTACTGCTTGTACCCAACCCGGCGACAAATCAGGTGCAGATAATGGACGAGCAACATTGCTGGCAATTTGCCGAGTTGTTTGATCAACAAGGGAAACTGATAATCGAAAAGCGGGCAAACGATTGCAGGCATATAAATATTTCAGACTTAAATGCGGGTTTTTATCTGATCCGGCTGAGTGATAGTTCTGGTATATCAGTCGTGGCACGTTGCATAGTTTTCCGCTGTTTTTTAGCGCGTGGGAGGATAGCTTCGCACACACTTGATTTTTGCTAGCTTTTCATCAAGGAAAAACGAAATAATATCTTCAGCAAGACCTGCTAACTTTTAGTATCAACGACAATTGTATTTTACGAACAAAAACTGTTAGCAAACTGATTATCTGATAACGGGTCAGGATATCTGAGATATAAAATATTTATATAGAATTAGTTAGCTTGTTTTAACTAATTCCTTTTCAGAAAACACAGTGCAATAGCTAACAGGCTGTTCAGGAGAGACTTACAGGCTTTTTTGTCGATTTTTACACCCTATGCCTTTAAAAACCTTTGGGGTGTAAAAAACATATAAAAACTTAGCCTTAGCAGAAAGAAGATTTTCTCTTAATCCATCAGAGAAGGAATTGTACGCCGTTGATGAAATCGTGAGGCAGCTCTGTTGTTTGGCTTAAAGCGACGTAATAACAGACTCCGAATGAGGAAAAAATTATGTGAAGACACACAAAATCTAAAATCCTGCCACTCATCCTACTGATAAATTGTGTAGTGCGTAACGACTTTTTCTAATAGCCCAGTTTTTAGCATTATATACGATTTAGCCGTCAAATTCAATACTACTCTGTTTTATGAACCGTTCTCAGAATAGTCAATGCTCTTATTTAATCCCTTGTTTATCAATGGGTTTTAAGGTCTTTCTTAGCGGTGATTTTTTGCTCGTCGTATAACACTTTTTCAAGTCGGGAAATTACTTTCTCGCTTTCAACTTTGAGAAAGGCTTGTACGAATTTGATTTTTCTTTCTTGTAAATCCATTTTATAAAGTATTTTATCAAAGATACAAAATTACCAATTCAACTATGATTTTTAAAAAATTATTGATTGGTTTAAAAAGCATTTATATACTGTTTAAACGCTATTTCTCTAACCAGGCAATTATTTCCTCATCCATCGGATCGGTGCGCGGACTTACAACTTTCACCAAATTTCCTTCCTCATCAATCAGGTATTTCTGGAAATTCCAGCTTACACTGCTATCTTCAAATCCGTTTTTGTCATGTACTAAATGATTTCTCCATGCTATTTTCACACGATTTCACTTAGAACCGGTTTATTTCTGCTCAGCACAAAGTCAGCTAAAACATGAAAAAGGGGAGAAATAATTTAATTTTTACCTATGAGAAAAGAAAGTTTTAAGGCGGGAAAAGTGAGTTGAGTGGGGTAACAAGGAGGGGTAACAAAAAAAGCCCCTCAAAGATGAGGGGCTATTTACTTGAAATTCTGTGTGATCCGTCGGAGGCTCGAACTCCGGACCCTCTGCTTAAAAGGCAGATGCTCTACCTGCTGAGCTAACGAATCATCCGTTTTGGAGGTGCAAAAGTACTAAATAATCCTTCTAAACAAAGTAAAAATCGACTTTTTTTCAACTATTCTAAAAGACCTTTCCCCTCTCGTAAAATAACTATTTCATTTCCAGTGCAATCCACAATAGTACTAGGGCGATTTCCTCCAAAACCACCATCAATAACTATATCTACACGGTCTTTGTACTTCTCGTATATGATCTCCGGATCGGTAGTGTATTCTAAAATCTTGTCATCATCCAATATAGAAGTGGTGGCGATAGGGTATCCCAGCTCTTCCACAATAGTACTCACGATGTTTTCGTCAGGAATTCTAATGCCGATTGTCTTTTTCTTATTTTGAAAAATTTTAGGCACATTATTATTGGCATTTAAGATAAAGGTAAAAGGCCCTGGCAAATTACGCCGCATAAGTTTGTAAATCTCAGTTTCTATAGGTTTTGTAAACTCTGACAGCATACTTAGATTATGAAAAATAAAAGAAAAATTAGCTTTTTCTTTTTTGATTCCTTTTAGCTGAGCAATCTTATCAAGTGCTTTGCTACGGTGAATGCTGCCACCGAGGCCATAAACTGTGTCTGTTGGGAAAATTACTAATCCGCCATCATTGATACATTCAATAACTGTTTTAATGTGTCGTGGCGAAGGATTTTCGGGATAGATTTTTAATAACATAAGCTTGGTCTTAATTGAAGTGCTAAATTAAGAAAAATTTTAGCAGCAGCAAGCTTCATTAATTTCTAAAAAAAGAACAAAAAAAAGTGGGTAAGCTACTTATATCGCACCGCTCAACCATCTACCCTTGCTTTCTTCCGAACCTGGGGGAATTCAATAGGAGCTGGTCGTATAAGACTTACCCACGTGCAAAAGTACAACGATTTGTGGAACCTGCAAGTGCTATTTTGCTTTTTTCGTTTGTATTTTTAGCCAAAAAGGCTACATTTGTCGGGTAAACTGGTGCTATACAGTTCTTTTATCAGAAATTAGTATTGGTTTGCAAAAAAATATACATTGTTTAAGCTTATTTTCAGGCCTATAAAAAATGGAAGAAAGAAAAAGGTATTTTAGCAATGCACAGTTTTGGTGGGTCACCTCTCTATTCGGATTATTTACCGGCTTGCTTGTTTTTGTGCTGTATTTTCTGCTATCGTTACTTTTCAAACAGGAAGTTTCCGTGTTTTATTCCTTAACCTATCTTTTGCCGCTAGTCGGGATGATAATGGCAGTTGTGCGCCTGCGCGATCATTATGGCCATGGCGCTATCCGCTTCAGCCAGGCATTTTGGTGTAGCTGGATCACGGCAATCATTGCAGCGTTCGTGTTTGCTGCTACACTTTACTTTGTATATTCAGAGATGAACCTGAGCGAGCTCAAACATAAAGCACTGGCTATTGAACAGGACGTTTTGGCCCAGTCCAATACCATGAGTGTTATCGAAATCAGGTCGCTGCGTCAATATATCCAAACCATGCTTTCGCCAGCTTATCTCGCTGGTATGAATTTTATTTTTTACAGCCTTTTTGGTGTGATCTATGCCTTGATAATTGCTATTTTTGCCCGACGAAAAGATCGGTTTATAGAAGCTTAATTTTATTAAATCCTAAAAAAACCAACCATGATTACTTTTGACAAACCCTTGAAATACGGCCTTATCGGCGGACTGGTAATAATTACTTTATCAGTGTTAATGTATGCGATGAGTGTTTCTATTTTTAATCCCGTCTTTGCAATCCTAAATGGATTAATCACTTTCGGGATTACTATCCTTTTAGCGGTGTTGGCCATTAACAAAATGAGAGAGACCGATTTTGGTGGAAAGATATCTTATTTTCAGGCGCTTATTGCCGGATTCATAGTCATCCTTGTTGCAACTTATATAGGTAACCTTTTTGGTTATGTGCTGAATGGCATCATTGATCCGGAATATTTGCCACGACTGATAGACGAGTTTTTACTCAATATGGAAAGCAAAGTACCCGAAGAAGTTTTTGAAGAAATTTTGAATTCAATGGACGAAAGTCGTGATCCGATGAAAAATCTACTCAAGGCACTCTGGATAGATCCAATCGTGGCCATTGTTATTAGTGCAATTGTGAGTATTTTTGTCAAGAAAAACACAACAGACCTACTGGCTTAAAGAATTAATGAATGGATGTATCAATTGTCGTACCGCTGTTAAATGAAGAAGAATCGCTGCCCGAGCTGGCGGCATGGATAGATAAAGTAGGTGTAGCCGCCCAACTAAGTTATGAAGTTATTTTTGTTGATGATGGCTCGACCGACAATTCATGGAAAGTAATTCAACACATTGCACAATCGCGGAAAAACGTGAAAGCCATCCGCTTTAGGCGTAATTACGGAAAGTCGGCAGCACTTAACGAAGGATTTAAAATAGCCGAAGGTGAAGTGGTAATCACCATGGATGCTGATTTGCAGGATAGCCCGGAGGAAATACCAGAGCTGGTGCAAATGATTAGGGAACAGGACTTTGACATGGTTTCAGGTTGGAAGAAAAAACGGCATGATCCCATCGGTAAAACCGTACCTTCAAAGTTTTTCAACTGGACAACACGAAAAATATCCAAAATAAAACTTCACGATTTTAATTGTGGACTGAAAGCATACAAAAATGAACTTATCAAAAATATAGAGGTGCATGGCGAAATGCACCGCTATATTCCTTTGATAGCCAAATGGGCTGGCTACACCAAAATAGGGGAGAAGGTGGTTCAACATCAGGAACGTAAATTCGGCCATACCAAGTTTGGGATGAGCCGTTTTATCAAAGGTTTTCTCGACCTTTTGTCGATTACCTTTGTAGCCAAATTCGGCAAACGCCCTATGCACCTGTTTGGAGCGCTGGGCAGCATCGTTTTTTCATTTGGTTTCCTGATTGCCGGCTACCTGGCCTACGCCAAGTTTTTTATGGCTGCCTACCGAATGACTGAGCGTCCGCTTTTCTATTTTGGACTTTTGGCAATGGTGATTGGTGTTCAGTTATTTCTCACCGGCTTTTTAGCCGAATTGATTTCGCTGCAATCACGCGACAGGCAGGAATATCTTTACAAAGAAGCATTAAATATTCAACAAGAAAATATACAAAAGAAATGAGGATTCACTTAGTTTCAGGAGCTTGTGGTTTCGTTGGCCGCAATATGGTAAAACGATTAGTAAAGACCACAAACGACAAAATTTTTATGATTGATGACCTGTCCATCGGAAGACATCCTTCTGAATGGCTGGAAGGTTTTAACTCAAAGATGCAAGGCGATCTGGAGATTCTTGACAAAGAAGAAAGATTGTATTTCTGGAAAGGCGACTTCAGAAACCTGCTGTTTTATATGCGCGAAAATCCGCGATTTATTCAGGAGAAGTACGGTATTGAATTTGAGCGTTTTGCTGATGTTTTTCATTTCGCTGCCATTGTTGGTGGACGCATGAAAATTGAAGGAGATCCAATGATAGTAGCCCTGGATCTTTCCATTGATGCTGAGTTTTTCTACTGGATTACCCAACATAAACCCGAACGGGTGCTTTATCCGAGTTCGAGTGCGGCTTACCCGATTAGTTTGCAAACTACCGAAGCTGCAATAGCCCTTTCTGAAGGCGATATCGACTTTAAGAAAAATCTCGGAACACCTGATATGACCTACGGCTGGTCGAAACTGACAGGAGAATTTCTGGCTCAGATTGCCGCCAAACATTATGGCGTACCGGTGGCTTGTATCCGCCCTTTCTCAGGTTATGGCGAAGATCAGGAACAAAGCTATCCGGTGCCGGCCATTGCGGCTCGTGCAGCCAAAAAGGAAGATCCTTTCGAGGTCTGGGGCTCCGGAAAACAAGGCCGCGACTTTGTGCATATTGACGATGTACTCGACTTTATTTTCTTGCTGCTCGACAACGTAAATGACGGTTCTGCCTATAATATCGGCTCAGGCCGCCTCACGTCATTCTTGGAATTGATTGAAGTATTTTCTGATATTGCAGGTTATAAACCGGAAATTAAACCACTGTTAGACAAGCCGGTAGGTGTACATTCACGCTATGCCAATATGGATTTGGTAGATAAAACTTTTGGTTGGAAACCCAAAATTTCACTTCGCGAAGGCATGACAAGGGTTTACAACGCGCAGCTAAAGAATTTATAAAGCTGTTTCGTACCTAATAAGCGCTTTTTTTTTTACCTGAATACTTCCTGACTTTTTTAAGAAAGGATTTGTTCAGGTTTTTTTTTAGGCAAAAGCAGCGATTCCGGTAATGTCGTGGCCTGTGATCAATAGATGCACGTCGTGCGTGCCTTCATAAGTGATCACCGATTCCAGGTTCATGGCATGTCGCATCATCGGGAAATCGCCCGTAATACCCATCGCACCAAGAATCTGACGTGTTTCACGGGCTACATTCAAGGCCATCGCCACATTATTTCGCTTTGCCATAGATATTTGTGCCGGTGTGGCATTGTCCTGATCGCGCAAAACTCCCAAACGCCAGACTAAGAGCTGAGCTTTAGTGATTTCTGTAAGTGCTTCGGCCAATTTTTTCTGTTGCAGTTGAAAAGAAGCGATGGGTTTGTTGAACTGTTTACGCTCCAAACTGTATTTTAAAGCTGCTTCATAACAGTCGGAAGCCGCGCCAATGGCGCCCCAAGCAATGCCATAGCGTGCACTGTTGAGGCACATCATCGGGCCTTTTAAACCTTTTATATTTGGCAAAATATTTTCTTTCGGGATGTTTACATCGTCGAAAACCAACTCACCCGTCATTGATGCACGCAGAGACCACTTTCCGTGTGTTTCGGGTGCTGTAAAGCCTTTCATCCCTTTTTCAACTAAAACACCGCGTACAATACCGTCCTCATCTTTTGCCCAGACAACAGCTACATCAGCCACAGGCGCGTTGGTAATCCACATCTTAGCGCCATTTAGCACAAAATGATCTCCGGCATCCCGCAAGCGTGTTTCCATACCGCCCGGATTGGAACCGTGGTTGGGTTCGGTGAGTCCGAAACAGCCAATCATCTCTCCTTTGGCCAGCAAAGGCAGATATTTCAGCCGTTGCTCTTCACTTCCGAAAGCATAAATAGGATACATTACCAGGGAGCTTTGCACCGAAGCGGCTGAACGGATCCCGGAATCTCCGCGCTCAAGCTCCTGCATTATCAAGCCGTAAGCTGTGTGATCGAGCCCGGCGCAGCCATACTTTTCAGGCAAATAAGGACCGAAAGCACCCAATTGTCCCAACTCCTTCATCAGATGAATCGGGAATTTTGCTTTTTCGGCATAGTCTTCTATAATGGGTTTCACCGCGCGATTCACCCAATCACGCACCGAAGCACGAATAATTTTGTGTTCTTCGGTTAAAAGATCATCGATTTGAAAATAATCGGTAGGTGTATTTTGGTAACTGCTCATAAAAATCGTTTTGGCAAAAATAGACATTCTTTAAAGTAATGGGCCTTTTGTAGCGCTTGGAAATTCAACGATGAGATATTATTGAAAAGTTTTTTTGACTCAATTATAGGAAAAAGCCGTAAAATTCCATTTTCACCACATTTCTTTTGTACTTTTGGTAACAATAATTATTCAACCTAAACCTCCATAGTTATGAGAACCATGCTTAAACCCATTTTTTTTAGCTTGGCTACAAGTCTTGTCATGGCCATTTTGTTTGTTTTTTCATCACAATCAATTCAAGCCCAAGAGCTTGGTAAATCTTCCAAGGAAAGTGCCAAAGAAAAAGTGAAGACAGAAAAGCTAAAACCTGAAAAAGGAAAATCAGTTGCTACCGAGAAGTCTGAAAAAAACTTACCATCGACAAAGGCGGAGCAGAACAAATCTGCTATTGACACAAAAAAAACACTTGAATCAAATAAAAGAGAGATTGAATCAAGCAATAAGGCTGATGTTGAAAAGAGGTTGGCAGAACTTAAGAGAAATCGCGAAGAGATTGAACTACGCAAACAACACGGCAAACTCACGGAAAAAGAGTATCAGGATGCCACCAACAAGCTCGACAAAATGGAAAAAGAGCTTCAAGGCGAAAGCAAACCAAAACCTGGCAGCAAGGGAGGAAGCTAAGCTTTGCTTTAATGGGTATTTTGCAGTACAAGCTAAATGATTTCTTACTATCTAATGCAGAAATTGTTTGACTACTAAGCAAATACAATTTTTTAGTTTTTGTTTTCAGAGTTTTAAAATACTTTTAGCCGTGAGAATATTTCTGATAGTAATAGTTTTCCTATTTTCTGTTAACTTAAAGGCTGACGAAGCCACTAATAATCGAAAAATAGACAGCTTAACCAACTTAATAAGCGTCCAATCAGGGCGCGAACGTGTGGAAACACTTATCCGACTTTCGGATATTTACAGGGAAACTTCTATTGACAAAAGTCATGAAACAGACTCTCAGGCCGGGCAATATGCCAGCCAGCAAGGATTGGATAATATGAGGGGGGTTATTTTATTGTCGATGGGCAAAACTGCTTCTTTATCAGGTGATTACGCTATGGCGCTGGATTATATGAATCAAGCAGAAAAAGCCTTGAAAGAGTCTGGTAATTTTGTGGAGCTGGCAAAAACTTTCATCAATAAAGGCCTGGTATTTAAGAAGATGGCTGATTTTGACCAATCCATTGAAGCATTCAATACAGCTCAGGCTATTGCAGAAGAGCATGGGTTAATAGAACAGCAAGCCGGTGCAGCAGCAAATAAAGCAACCACATTTTTTTCGATGGGAGATTACGAAAAATCCATTGAGAATTATCAGCGGTCATTGGCTATATACAAGGAACTCAACGATTCTCTTCGTTATGCCAAAATGATGATGAACATTGGTATTATCTATTGGCAATGGAACAAAAATGAATTGGCGCTGGAAATGCATTTGGAAGCTAAAAAGGTGTTTGAGGATAAAAATGATCTGGTAGAATTGGGGCGTGTTTTAAATAATATCGGTCGAATTTATTATCAGGATTTTAATGACACTACCCTCGCGCTGAAATATTTCACACAATCGCTTTCTTTGCGTGAAAAGCTTGGAGATCAACTTGGTAAGGCTATTGTTTTGGCAAATATAGGAAATATATATCGCGACAAAAACCAACATGATAAAGCCTTTGAGTTTTATGAAAAATCCTTAAAAATCAGCAAGTTTATTGGTTATAAAGATGGCATAGCGCTGGCCTACTATTATATGGGTGCAGCGCGTCAAATGGACAGTGCATTTGCTGAGTCAAATCAATTTTTGGATTCCTGTCGAGTAACTGCCTTCGCCTCTGAAATGACACAATACTATGCACCTATAAATCAATCGAAAATGATTAATTACGAAGCACTTGGTGATTTAAAAGGGTTTTTAGCCGAGTTTAAGATCTTTTCTGAGATGCATAATTCTGTAAAAAAAGAGCTTGACGAACTGAAATTCACAGAACTTTCAATACGTCAGGAACTGGAAAAGCTTAGTCCTGAACTCGAAAAGGCCGTAGATAAAATTGAGGAACAAAAACGCAGTTTGATATTTTACAAAATAGCAGTGGCCGCCTTGCTGATTTTACTTTTGATAACCGCTTTGTATTTCAGGAAAAAGCATAAGAAAAAGCTTGAATAGCAGATTGAAAGCTTTTTTTTTGAGCTTGTTAACAAAAGACTTTGCGTATCAATAAAATAATAATTCAACATTAAAAATTACCCTTATGAAGAATTTAAAAATTGAAATAAAATGGGCGCTAATATTCGTGCTTACCTCACTGATTTGGATGTTGTTGGAGCGCCTTTCAGGTCTTCACAGTCAATATATTGATAAACACGCTATTTACACAAACCTTTTTGCTGTCCCGGCTATTCTTGTCTATGTTTTTGCATTGCGCGATAAAAGGAACAATTTTAATGAAGGGATTATTTCCTACAAACAAGGCTTTATCAGTGGGCTTTTTATCACATTATTTGTTGTACTGATAAATCCGTTGTCACAATATATTATCTCAACGATCATTAGTCCGGACTATTTCGCAAATGCAATTGCCTATGCTGTTGATACAGGCAAAATGACGCCTACTGAAGCCCGGGAATACTTCAGTCTGAAAAGCTATATCATTCAAGGCTTTATTGGAGTTCCAATTATGGGAGTTATGACGACAGCAATTGTGGCACTTCTTATCAAGAGGAAGCCTGCGATGACAAGCTAAAGCAGTTGATTTTTCATGTAAACGATCAATAAATCAGATCGTATTAGTTGATGAGTAGAATTACCTGCGCTGTCTGAGTGCCTCAAAAACTACAATAGCGGTAGAAACAGAAACATTTAGTGAGTCGGCGATGCCACGCATTGGGATGATCAGATTTTGATCTGCGGCTTTCACCCATTGTGTTGAAAGTCCTGTGGCTTCTGCTCCCATAATAATGGCGGATGGCTTTCTGAAATCAGCATCCAAATAATTGATGGCAGCTTCCAGGTAGGTGGCGTAAATAGTAATCTGATTGGCTTTCAGCCATTTGATAGCTTCTGTGCTGGTGCAGGCAACTACAGGCACCGAAAAAACACAGCCCAAACTTGAGCGTATGGTATTGGGGTTGTAAATATCTGATATCGGGTCACATACGATTACCGCATCGGCTGTTGCTGCATCAACAGTACGCAAAACCGCACCCAAATTTCCTGGTTTTTCAACGCCTTCCAGCACAATTATTAATGGATTTTTGCTCAACGAAAGCTTTTCAAGGCTGTTATAAACGGGCCGAAAAAGTGCTATCAATCCATCAGAATTTGTCCGGTAAGCTGCTTTTTCAAAAACATCTTTTGAAATCCAAATTGTTTCTTTTGCCTCAATTTTAGTGTGTTCGCCACAGATTTCTGCGCAGGCAAAAAGCTTTTCCAGCTGAAAATTATTTTTCAGCGCACGTTCAATTTCCCGTCGGCCTTCGACCACAATCAACTGTTGCGCCTTACGTTCAGAAGCCTTTTGCAGGTGGATTAAGTTTTTCACCTGTGGGTTAGTTTTGCTGGTGATCATGGGATTTCAAAGCTGTTTTCTTCAAAATAAATATTGCGCTCTTTCAACTTATTCAGTATAAAGTTAACTATTTCTGGCTGACTGCCAAGCTGTTCCGGCAGATGAATTCCCGGCTTAGAAAACTTTCCGGAAGCCAAAAGTCTAAGCGCTGCGGTGGCCGCATAACCAGTGGTTCGCGCCATGCTATGTATCTGTGTTTGCAAATCATATTGATCAAAAAGCTCAAAATTATGTTGGTGTTTTTTTCCGTCGGCAGCGATGCCTTCAACCTGAATACGCATCAAGGTAAGGTCTGCCTCGCCGGCTCTCAACTTCCATTGGTCAAACAACAACTTCTGGGTGAATTCAAGTGGTACAAAATGTTGATTATTGATTTCCTGACTTTCAGTACTCAGAAAACCACTTTCTTTCAGTAATTTGATTTTTTGCGCATGACCAGGATAGCGTAAGGTTTTTTCAGCCATATAATCGGCTTTAAGATTAAAAAGTAAGGAGCGTAAGCCATCGCTATTAAAAGCTTCTAAAGTTCCAATACCCTCAAATTCAATTAATTCAAGCTCAGATAGTGCTTCTTTTACAACAATTCGGCCATTTTCAATCAGTCGGGCCGGTCGCGTATATTCTTCGATCACATCAGAAGGCGAAAACACCGCTTTATATTCCCAGGGTTTTGTACGAACTACAGGCAAGCCTCCAACGTAAATCAGAATTTTTTCCACTTTTTCAAGTCTGGATGCCCCATAGCCGCTCAGCAAATGACTCATTCCGGGAGCTACTCCCATATCACAAATCACACAACTTCCGTTTTTTTTGGCTTTTTCTTGCAACAGCTGGGGGTCTTCTGCATAAAATGAAATGTCTATAATGGGTTTGCCAAAGGAGATGATTTTTTCAAGGACTTTAAAACCAATGGCTCCCGGCACAGCGTTTAGGTAATAATCAAAACCTGAAAGTTCGTCACTGGAAGCATGAATCAAGTCGGCATTCAGGGTTTTCAGGCCAAAACTTGCTGCTGTTGCAAGGCGCTGGCTGTCGCGGTCGGAAATGCAGACATCAAACTCTTGCTCTAAAGCTAAATCACGTGCAATAGGCAGCCCTACAAGTCCTGCACCTAAAACCAATACTTTTTTCTGTTCTTTCATACACTTCTTACTTTTATTTTTTCAGTCGATTTTTTAATCTGTGAAAGCATCACGCCAATAATTACGCAGGCAATACCCACTAATTTGTCAAAAGTAATACTTTCACCGATAATTAAAAAGCTGAAAAATGCTGTAAAAACCGGGATGATGTTGGTGTAAATAGTGCTCTTACTAACTCCCAGTTTATGCACGCCATGAGTAAAAAACACAAAGGCCAGCGAACTGGCGAAAACACCAAGAAGCACAAGCGAAAACACCCAGGAAGCATGCCATTCAATTGAGTTAAGACCTACGTATTCAATACCGAAAACTACCGGTGCAAAGAATACTATCCCCAGTAGATTTTGAATAAAAACGATGGTGACCGCATCATAAGAATAGGTTAGTTTCTTTAATATTATGCCGTAAACGATCGCGGAGAAAACTGCCAGAAACAAAAATGCCAGCCCAATAGGTGAGGCTGTAAAACCCAAAGTTCTGTCGATTACCATGATTAAAATTCCGGCAAAAGATACAAACAGACCGAGAATATTCAATGGTTTCAGCCTTTCCTTCAAAAAAATAAAAGCAAAAACTGGTGTAAATAGAGGAATTGTTGAAATTATTACAGCACTGATTGTCGGCGAGATACGCTGCAAGCCATAGCTTTCTCCAATAAAATAGAGAAATGGATTGAAGAACGAAGCTGCGATAAGCAAGCCCCAATGCGCTCTTTTTATGCTGATTTTTTGCCGTTTCCACCTGAAATAACCCAAAAAGAATAGCACCGAAATAATCAGCCGAAACCAAACTGTGGTAGCAGGTTGTAAATAGTTAAAAACCTCCTTAGACCAAATATAGGAGATGCCCCAGAAAAGCATGGCGAGCAAGGTTAAAAGGTGGGGTTTGAATGCAGGGTTTTTCACAAATGTGGTTTTGAGCTGCTAAAGTAAAGGAAAATTCATTTTCTTTGCCAAAAAATATAGTTTCTGCATAAACTAATTATGAATAATTTTACAGAAATCCTGATCGACCTCCGAAAGATTGTTCGCTCGGTTAATTTAGAATCTAAAAGGATTCAAAAAGAGTTCGGTGTGAGTATTCCGCAATTGCTTTGTCTGCATTATTTGGCTTCACAACCTGGATTTCAGTCAACAATGACTGGTATTGCAAATTATCTTAAGCTCAATCTCAGCACTGTAACAGGCATTGTTAGTAGGCTTGAGAAAAAGCATCTTTTGGCTAAGCTCCCCAAAACCGGCGACAAAAGAATCACGCTGGTGAGCCTTACGGCAGCTGGCATGAAACTGATCGATCAATCGCCTAAGCTGATGCATCAACGGCTTTCAGACAAGCTTTCTGCGCTATCAGAACAGCAACTGGAATCGCTAAAAGACTCTATGCAACTACTGGTTCAAAGCTTTGACATCAGCGATGAAGCGGCTTCTCCAATTGTCACCATGGACGATTTTCAGGTCTGATTCTGATAGGATTAGTTTATTTATAAATATCGTCAATCGTATCACATTTGTGAAATATTTATAAGTAATTGAATTACAATATTTTGTATTGAAATATTTTGAAGTTATTTATATTTTTTTTGTCGGTTAACTAAAAAAGCAGTAATTTTGTTTCTACACAAACTAATTTTATTATACCTTAGGAAACATGTCACAGAAAAAAGAGGTCATATTCACATTTAAGCGTTATTTAAAACGCAAGGGATATATTAATGTACAAATACCTGTATTACAGGATTCTACAAACGCAATAAACACAGGTACTGAATTGCAGCCCGATTTAATAGCCGAAATAAAAGGCGTTTCCTATTATTACAAATATATCGAAGGTCGTGAGGAAGCATCCTTAGTCATAAAAAAGCTTGGTAGATTTTTGAAACAGCAGTCAGAGGCTACGAATAAAAAACTGAAATTATTAGTACCGGCCAAACAAAGCGATGCTCTAATCCAAAGTTTGAATGCCAATCAACTTGAAGACGTGGGTGTTATAAAGGTAACTCCCAATCTGGCACCTGCCTGATTATGATCCCGAAATTTATTTCAGACACCAAAAAATAGTTAGATGAATTGGATAGATTTAATGGTGTTCATCCTTTATATGGCCGGCATGCTTGGCATTGGCTATTATTTTCATGTGCGCAATAACAGTGTTGATGATTATTATGTTGGCGGAAGAGGAATGGGGCGCTGGCACATTGGGCTTTCGGTGGTGGCTACAGACGTTGGAGGCGGATTTTCTATCGGCCTTGGTGGATTGGGTTTTCTTATCGGACTGTCGGGCTCCTGGATGCTTTTTACCGGCCTGATGGGCGCCTGGCTTAGCGGCGTATTTCTTATTCCGCGCATAAAACGGCTATCAGATAAAAAGCAGTTTTTCACATTCCCTGAAGTTTTTGGACATTTTTATGGCGCAAAGGCGGCGCTTATAGCCGGAATAATTTCCGGTGTAGGCTATTTAGGGTTTACCAGCTCGCAGTTGTTGGCCGGTGCCAAACTGGCTTCGGCTGCATTTGTGGAACTCAACATGACGTTTGCTCTCATTATTATGGGATTCGTAGCAGTAGTTTACACCGTTTTGGGTGGCATAAAAGCGGTGATTTATACGGATACCGTACAGTGGATATTCTTAATGACGGGACTCATTTTCTTGGGTATCCCGCTTGCCTGGGTTTCAGTTGGGGGCTGGGAAGCTATTTCGGCGAGTTTACCTCAGGAATATTTCTCTTTTGCCAACCTGAGCTGGCAACAGTTTTTAAATTGGATGGTAACGATTTTACCGATTTGGTTTGTCGGCATGACGCTTTATCAGCGTATCTATGCCAGCAGATCCGTTTCTGAAGCCCGAAAAGCCTGGTTTATTGCCGGTGTTTTCGAGTGGCCTATAATGGCTTTTATGGGCGTTGGGCTGGGAATGATTTCACGCGTAGCCTACTCAAACGGTATGTTTTCCGATCTCGGGTTTCCGTCCGGAAGCAGCATGGATGCCGAAATGGGTCTGCCGCTGCTGTTGCGTACCATTATGCCTATTGGCCTGATGGGTCTTATCCTATCAGCTTATTTTTCGGCGATTTTATCTACTGCCGATAGCTGCCTGATGGCCTCTTCATCCAATTTTATGCACGATATCATTCAAAAAATATTTCCCAAGGCCGTGAACGAAAAAATGGCCATGAGCCTCTCCAAATTATTAACACTTTTGCTGGGGATAATTTCTGTATTGATTGCCCTGAAACTAACCGAAGTACTTTCGTTGATGTTATATTCATATGCATTTATGGTTAGCGGATTGCTGGTTCCCCTTTTGGCCGCTGTGTTTGCAGGCATTAAAGATGAAAAAGCAGCCGTTGTTTCGATGGTTGCAGGAGGGGGAACGACAATTTCGTTAATTATTTTTGCGAAACAACTTCCTTTAGGTCTGGATGCTAACGTATTTGGTATTTCAGTATCTTTATTGTCTTTTATTATTATTCATTCATTATTAAAGAAAACTGAACATGGAAATTCAAATTTATGACAGCTATTCGTCTATGGCGATGCTGGAAAAGAAAAGAATTATAGACTTTTTACACCAGCACCTCGATGAGTTTGGTGATACTAAGGACGCTATCAAAAAAGCCATTGACTATTCAATTGGCGAATCTTCACCTATTGGTGGTTTTGTAATTGTGGGTACTATTGACAACAAAATGGCTGGTGCTGTGGTAGTTAACCGCACAGGCATGGAAGACTATATCCCCGAAAACATTTTAGTTTACATTGCAGTGGATTCCGCCCTTCGTGGAAAAGGTATTGGTAAACAACTGATGAAAAAAGCCATTGATCTTTCAAAAGGAAATATAGCACTGCACGTTGAGGCTAATAATCCCGCCTTATTTTTATATGAGAAATTCGGTTTCACCAGCAAATACCTGGAGTATCGTTTGATAAGAAAATAATGACAGATTCCCCTCTTCATACGCCTTCGGAAATTGAGCTAAGTATCAGTGCAATGCAGCATAACCTTCATTTCATCAAGAAGTTTGTGAAAAAAAACGTCAAAATTTCTTCTGTGATTAAAGGAAATGCTTATGGTCACGGCATTGAGATTTATGTGCCTGCTGCTGAGCAATGTGGTATTGATCATTTTGCCGTTTTTAGTGTAGATGAAGCCATACGTTCAGCAAAAGTGAAACGGCAGGAAACCGAACTGATGATTATGGGTTGGATTCCTGAAAATGAGATGCCTTGGGTGCTTCAAAACAATGTGCAGTTTTGGATATTCGAAACGGGGCGGCTCAGCTATTCGTTGGAAATGGCCAAACAGCTTGGTGTAAAGGCGCAAATACATATAGAGATGGAAACCGGGATGAACAGAACAGGATTGAGCCATGCCGACCTGGAAGAAGTGTGGCCATTGCTGGAAAAATACCGCGATTCGTTCAGTCTGGTTGGGGTGTGTACGCATCTGGCCGGGGCCGAAAGCATTGCCAATCATGTGCGTATTCAGCGCCAGATTAAGCGTTTTCGGGTTATGGTTAATCTTTTTCGTGCACGAAGTTATGAGCCTGATATGCTGCATGTTTCCAGTTCGGCAGCTACGATAGCCTATCCTGCTTTTCAGTTCGATATGGTGCGTATCGGCATTTTACAATATGGTTACTGGCCCAGCAGAGAAACCTTTATACACTATATTAGCCGCCGAAAGAATAAAAAAGATCCTTTACATCATATCATAAGCTGGCGGAGTTGCGTTATGGCTGTCAAACAGGTGAAACAAGGCGAATTTGTCAGCTACGGCACTACCTATCTGGCCACCGAAGATAAAACGATCGCTATTATTCCAACCGGTTATGCACATGGCTACAGCCGCTCACTTTCTAACTCCGGACGCGTACTCATCAGGGGCCAACGCTTGTCGGTTATTGGCATGATAAATATGAATATGCTTATAGCCGATATTTCAAGCCTTGAAGATGTAAAGGTTGGAGAGGTGGTTACACTGATTGGAGACCAGGAAGGTGCCTCAATCAGTGTGTCTTCTTTTACTGAGCTGAGTGACCAGTTAAACTATGAATTATTAACGCGGCTTCCTACGGGAATCAATCGCCGCTTAACAACTTAAACCATGGCTTATATAGAGCTTGATTATCAAAAACTTCATCATAACTTTAGATTTCTGGATGAGTTTTTTTCTAAAAATAATATTCAGTGGGGTGTGGTTTCAAAACTGCTTTGTGGCGATGAGAGCTACCTCAACGAATTGATTGAAACGGGTATTAAAGAGTTTCACGACAGTAGGATTAGCAACCTGAAAGCGATAAAAAAAATCAATCCTGACGTACAAACGGTGTATATCAAACCTCCTGCGCGCAGGGCTGTGAAAAGCCTTGTAAAATTTGCAGATGTGAGTTTTAACACCGAATTTGATACCATAAAACTTATCTCTGATGAAGCTGTTAAGCTAAATAAAAAGCACAAAATCATCATTATGGTAGAAATGGGCGACCTGCGTGAAGGCGTGCTGGGAGATAATTTAGTGGACTTTTACTCGTCAATCTTTAAGCTCCCAAATATTGAGGTAGTTGGCCTGGGGACAAATCTCAACTGCCTTAATGGCGTTATGCCCAGCCACGACAAATTGATACAACTAAGCCTTTACAAACAGTTGATTGAGGCCTCCTTCAAGGTAAAAATTCCTTGGCTTTCGGGCGGAAGTTCTGTTACTATTCCTTTGTTACTAAAAAAAATGTTACCCATTGGTATCAACCATTTTAGGGTAGGAGAGACGCTTTATTTTGGCAAAAATCTGGTGACCAATAAAACCATTAAAGGCATGAAAAGTAACGTATTTACGCTTTATACCGAAATCGTGGAGCTGATGGAAAAACCGATTGTTCCTATTGGCGAACTGGGTACAAATGTGGCTGGCGAACGCTTTGAGGTGAACGAAGAAGATTATGGCAAATCCTCGTGCCGGGCACTCTTAGATGTAGGTCTGCTTGATGTTGATCCACAACATCTTACTCCCATTAAATCAGGGATTGAAATTACTGGTGCCAGCTCGGATATGTTAGCTGTTGACCTGGGCAAGAACCGCCGAAACATGAAAGTGGGAGACCTGATGGCTTTCAACTTAGATTATATGGGGGTACTTAAAATTATGAATTCTAACTATATAGATAAGCGCATCACCAATAAGCCCCATAACTAAAAAAGAATTTTCGACAATTTCGGGTTTTGCTTTTCCGGACTTTATAAATAAATGTGACAGCTTTTTTATCTATCAGTAATTGAAAATAGTATACATTTGCTAAATGCTGCTATAAAGCCACTTATTCCTGACATTTATGAAACTTAAAAGCTGGATTATCCCATTGTTTTTGCCATTTTTAGTAGGATTATATGGTTCACTTTATGCAGATAACCAAGCCCAGCAATCTTTTATTGAAAAACGACTCGACGAATTAAAGGAGATACGCATGAAAGAGCCTGTGCGTGTAAAAAATGAATTGCTTGATTTCATGGCAAAATATGCGCAAAATGCTACGGATGAACAGTTGGCCACTGCACGCATTATGTTGGGTTATAGCTATGCATACCTTAGCAAAGCAGATTCCGCCAAGGTAGCTCTGAATCAGGCCCGTAGCTTGATGACTGATGATTTTTCGCTACAAACCAAGTTTGATTTCTACAATAGTTTTGGAAGCTATCATAACCTGGTAAAGACCTATGATAGTGCTACCTATTATTTTAACTTGGCTACCGACCTAGCAAAGAAAATTGATAAACCTTATTATTTTGCTATAGTTTATACCTATAAAGGTAATCTGGCAGAGGATATGGGGAGGTCGAAAGACGCTTTTGAATATTATTTAAAAGCTTTACAAAATTTTGAAGCAAGCAATGAAACAAAAAGCATAGCCGTTATCCTTAATAATCTGGGCATTATATACCAGAAAATGGGAAATTTTGAACACGCATTTGATTGTTTTTATAGGGCTATTGTCATCAATAAATCTATTGATGCGGTTTATGATATGTGCATGAATTATGGTAACTTAGGTATATTATATAAGGAATCCGGCAGACTACAAGAAGCCATTGCAACCTACGACACCGCCACTAACATAGCCGAAGAGAATGGCTTTGTATTGGATATCGCCCGCAATAAACTAAATAAAGGCAACCTATTTATTATAGTTAAGGATTTTGAAGCAGCAGAAAAAAACTTTTTAGAATCATTGAAGTTATGCGAGGAGAATAATATCGAATATGGCAAGATGTTAAATTACACTGCATTATCTGATTTATATCTTAAAATGGGAGCATTGGATAAAGCAGAAATTTATGCAAAAAAAGCCCTTGAACTTGCTAAAGGCTTTGATGAAACTGAAGTGTTGCGGGAATCTAATGTTAAGTTGTCCAGTATCTACGAAGAGAAAGGCTTATTCGAGCCGGCACTAAAATACCGTAAAGCATACGAAGCCGCTAACGACAGCATGATTGCCCGTGCTCACAAAAATCTTATTGTTGAGCTGCAAGCCAGATATGATTCTGAAAAAAAAGAGTTGGAAAATGCCTCATTGAAAGCCGAAAATATAGTCAAAGAACAGGCAATCAGAGATCAAAAAATTATTAACATCATTATTAGTATTGCAGTTGTGATGCTTACCTTGCTTTTAATTTTTGTGTTTCGGATTAGCAATAAACTTAAAAAAGCGAATCAAAATCTGAATGCTGTGTACCAAAAAATAGCAAGCCAGAATGCACTTCTCGAAGAAACTATCAAAACTAAAGACAAGCTATTTTCTATTATTGGACACGATCTGAAGTCGCCCTTCAACAGTATGCTTGGCTTTTTGCAGCTGATAATTGATCAGAAGGAAAAATTAGAGCCCGAGGAACTTGAGCATATTCTTAAGGAGCTTTACCGCAAAAGTAATGATGCCTACACACTTGTAGAAAATTTGCTACAATGGGCGATGAGTCAGCGCGGGCAGATTGCTTTCAAGCCTGAACAATACAATCTATTTGATATAGTGGATGAAGAGCTGCGCTTTTTGCAGAGCCGTGCAGATAAAAAAGAAATTCTATTGAGAAATGAGCTGCCCGAAATTATTTCGGTTTGGTGCGACCACGATATGATGTCAACAGTGTTCCGAAATATCATCAATAATGCTATTAAATTTACTCCAGTAAAGGGTTTTGTGAAAATTACGTCAGAGATAAATTCTGATTATGTATTCGTCAAAATTAGCGATAATGGTGTTGGTATGGATGATGAAATGTTAAAACGGATTCAAAATAAAAACGAGTTTTATTCAGAAAAAGGAACTGAAAATGAGACAGGTACAGGTTTGGGTTTGGAAATTGTAAAAGAGTTCTTGACTTCTAATAAAGCGCTTTTCACAATCAATAGCACTCTTGGTGAGGGTACCGATTTTGTGATTCGCTTGAATAGAAAATAATTAGACAGCTGTAACTTTCTTTGTTTGCTTTTCGTCTAAGCAGGTAATCATCAAATAGTTTTAGCCGCAATTGCAGCCAGAACTATAAAATAATTTTTTGAAACCTAATATTTAAACCATGAAGATTAAATCAGTTGCCAACAAATTTATGCTCCTCCTTTTATGCCTTATCTTAGGATTGGGCGTCCAGCAAATTTCTGCGAATAATACTTTAACTCCCGCACGGGAAGACAGAAACATTAGTGGATTTACACAGCTGGAAGTGAGTGGTGGCTTTGAGGTGGTGCTAACACAAGGCAACAACGAATCAGTCACCATCGAAGCCGATGAGCATATTATCGACAACATAAAAACGCGTGTAACCGGTAAAACCCTTGAAGTATACACCAAAGGCACCATCAGAAATTACAAAGTCATGCGTGTTTATATTACATTTAGACAGCTTGAGTCTATTGAGTTAAGTGGCGCCGTCAAAATCACTGCTGATCAAAGTCTGCAATTTGACCGATTAGAGCTGGATATTTCGGGCGCATGCAGCCTTGAATTTGATATGGAAGCTGACCAGCTCGACTTAGACCTCAGTGGTGCCAGTAAGCTCTTACTCAATGGTTTTGTAAACCACCTGGATGCAGACTGCTCGGGTTCGTCAAAGCTGCTGCTGGCTGGATTAAAAACAAAAACAATTTCTTTAGATAGCAGCGGAGCCACCACCGCAGAGTTTTGGGTAACCGAATCGCTGAAAGTTGAGAGCAGCGGCGCTTCCAACGTGCGCTATAAAGGCGATCCAAAAAGTGTAAATCTTGACAACTCTGGCGCTTCGTCAGTGAAAAAAATGTAAATAAAAGTAATTGCAGTTTGTGCTCTTGAAAGCTTTGCGACAGCTATAAGGACTGTCGCAAAGCTTTTGTCAGTTATAAGCCGTGGCTGATTTCAGGTAAATTTTGATGCTACCAACAGCGATTTTTGCCTCCATCATTATCGGAATTTTATGGGTGTCATCGCTCACCCAAATCAGCAGTGCTTCGCCAGGCTTAAACATGGTGCCCCGGTCGAGCATGGCAGCAAAAAGGATACAATCCCACCATGCGCCATTCCTGTTTTTTATTCGCTCCCTGCCTTTGAAAACCACAGGCAATATAAAAGTACGGCCATCTAAAAGAAGCTGTAAATCAATAGTATCGCCGGCAGCATGGTTTTTAAAATCTATTGATCTGGCTACGTAAGTGGCTGTCAAAACGTCGTAGGTGCATCCTGAAATCGCAATGGTATCTGTACGAAATCCTTTTTTGGTTTCATCCATCTCGGCGAGATACAGCTGTCGTTGCGAATCAAAATAGTAGTTATTGTGGATACGAAAGCCGCCTTCCAGGGTATGCCTGCGGTAAAAAATAGCTTGTAAATCTGTTCTTCGGCTATAAACCTCGAAAGTGTCCCGTACCTTAAAAAGCCAATCCCAGCGCGAATAGGATTGACCTGTGCTGAAAAAATGAAATACGTCCTCCTTCCCAAATTGAACTTCTGAGGCCTCAAAATGAACTTCGCCGGCATTTATCCAGATAAACCCCCAGTTGTATGAAATTTCGTAATGCAGCTTTTCACCTGAGCTAAAACTATAGGGCTTTTCTACACAAATTGTCTGACTGCTAACTGTTTGTGCCAAAGAAAGCAAAAGTAAAACCCATAAAAAGGAAAGCTTCATTACTTCTTATTTTGCTTCAAAACTACTGGTTTTTCGCATAGCATACGATATAATTCTGTAGCTCAATGCCATTGAAGTTTCCGACAGCGCGCTAATCTTTGTTTTCTAAAAACAGTTCGGGTTCGTGCCTAATTCTCTCAAGTTTGCTGATTAACTTTTTCGTGAAATTTACAATATGCTCATTTACAATGACTTTGGCATCTTCTGGACAGTTTTTAACACAGCTGCAACACAAAATGCATGTTGTCGGATCGATATCCCTGAAGTTATCAAAATCAATGGCTTCCATCGGGCACAAATCGGCGCATATGCTACAATCGGTGCAGTTGTCGTTGGTTTCGGGAACTATCTGTGGAGCTGGTGGAAGTGCTTTGTAAGGGAAATTACCTTTGACAAATAGCGTTGATTTGCTTAGCGTATCAAAATGATTCAATTTAGCATTGATTTTTTGTCCAAAATCACAGGCAATTTTCAAATCACTTATATCAGGTCTTCTGGTAGCAATTCCTCCAGAGTAGGAATGTTCGCCGATAAAAGCTCCAGCGGCAACGCTAACAAATCCGGCAGTTTCAAAGATGTCTTTAAGTTCCAGCAAAGCATCTTCGTAAGCACGATTGCCATAAACAACCGCATAAACTGCCGTTGCATTATTGCCTTTAAAATTTTGGAAATAGTCTGCTAGAAAATCGGGTATTCTGCCTTTGTAAACCGGTACGCCAACAATCACTAAGTCATTGCTGCTAAAGGTCAATGCTTTGTAATTAATTCGGCTTTTCAAAGGAGTTAAATCATATTCATTATGAATTTCGCCAATACTACCGGCTATTGTTTTGACAACTTTTGCGGTGGTTCCGGTTGGACTAAAAAAGATTGTGCTTATGTTATAATTCATTTTCAAAATTGGACTGAAGTATGCTTACAAAAATAATTGGTTGTAAAATACAACAGCTACTTCGATTATTTACCGGCTTGCGTTTATCTGTTAAAGGTTTTTCTGCTCGCTTTAATGCTGCTTTATTTGATTTTCGTATATCCAGGTCGCATCCATTTTAATCATCTCATTCAGCGGAATATTTTGAGCTTGAGCTTTTTCTTTTACTTTTTCCAGCCATTCCGGGCTTTGCCTGATGCTCATCATCAGGATAGAAATCATTGCCGTTTCGTCATGCTTGTACTTCTCAGGCGCAAGTTGATAATCTTCATAAAGTAAAAATTCTGCTTCTTTTTCGATCCGATCGGTGAGCGGTATGTTTATAGCCTTAGCATCAGCGTAAATGCGCATAAAATATTCGTTATTGATCCGCACATGGTTGGCAAAATAGTCGATAGGATCTTGGGATTCATTATAGAAATGGTCAAAGAGCTGCTCATCAAAGTCCCAAGCGAAATTCTGGTGAAAACGCTCCGTAATCATAATGGCGAAAATATCAGTTTGGGCTATTTCATCTGTAAAATTTAGTTCATCTACCGTGCCGACTTCAACGCCCTCCCGGTTCCAAACTTGCTTATTGTAATACCAAAAATTACAATCGGCAAAAGCATTGTACATAATGCCATCGCTTTGCCAGTTGAAATAGAAGCTATCGCCTACAAACAGGGCTTTCTGACTAACTGTTACAGATTCATCAAAAACTATCACAGGATATATTAAATCATCTTGTGGTGCTTCTTTTATCACATTCATTGCCAACCAAATATCATCATCAGGATGGCGAATTTTCTCGCGCTTTTCAAGTCTTATAATTTCCATTTCAGGAATAACATCGCCGCGCAACATCTGCATATAATCGATCAATGTATCGGCGGCCAATGCAGCGCCATAATAGGACCAGTGTGTGCCTCCACGTGGGAAAAGCCGGTAGGCAGAAGTATCGACCCAGTTGATAAAACAAGCGTTCAGGTCTAAGGTATTCACCTCAAAATGGTTCAGATACTTTATAAGCACATCATAATTGGAAACGGTTTTGTTGTCAAGTTTATATTTACCCGGAAAGCGTTGTGGATAAAGGCTTCCTTTGCCCGGCTCAAGGATAATGAAAAAGCTTTTACCAAGTTTACCCAGTGTATCCTGAACGGCTTTGAGTTTCTCAGCTTTATTTTTCCAGACACTTTCGCCAATATAATACTCACCCATCCAAGCTTTTATGTAATCTTCCTCGAAGAGTTCGCCGTTTTTTCCGGCAATCACTCCATCGGCATTGGCTTCACGAAAAAGGCTGTAATTTAACTGATGATATAAACGCAGCAAGCTGTTGTGAAAACCAATATGGGCTTCCAAATTGTCAGAGAACTCCTGCTGAAATCGTCCGCTGTTCCAGTTTTCCCAACACAGGCTGTCGAAGTCAGGTGCTTCCGTTTGATGAAATGCGCCCTGTAATGGTTTTTCCTTTATCAGCTGAAACTCGCGCTGAACGGCAGGTAAAACCATCATCAGAAAAAGAAGTCCAACAAAAAAATGTTTCCAAATTTTCATAAATAAAGCCTCAAAGTTTTACAACTTTATCAATTGCTTGGAAATTGATTGATTTTTTGTGCTTAGGCTTAGCGTGTAAACACCGGATTTATTGAGCCTATCGGTTATTTTAATGTTTTTTGAACCGTTAAAGGCAGAAATCTTTTGACTGTAAACCAACTGTCCCTGCTGATTGAAAACGCGCAAAAGCATAGGTTCATGATAAGGTGATTCAATTTGTATATTTATGGTATGGCTTACCGGATTTGGACTTATGTTCATTTTTAATAAACTGGCTGTTGCACCAATGTTTCCGGTTGTTACAGCCCTTGCCGGGAACACGATATAATCGAGCCAGGCGCAATCCGATCCATTGGAAACGCTGTAGTCTTTTTCATAACTCCAGCTAAAATTTTTGGGTCCCTCGCTCATCAGAAAGCCTGCTTTCGTCCAGTCTTTCTCTCCCGAAACGTTCAGCAAGCTTTCATCATTCACCTTGAACCTCAGAAAATCGTAATTCGCTTCTGACGAAACCTTATAATAAAAGCTAAGGCTGTCTTCGTAGGCCACGTCAAAACTGAGGTTCAAGGCAGAGAATAGTTCATGGCCAATCAGTCCGGAGCGTGCCGCATAATTTCCTTCAAAAACGACATCTTCTGTAATTGTCCAGTTTCCCGAACCACTCAATTCCCACTCAAACATCTGGAAGTTTCCAGTCTCGAAATTTTCGGCCATCAAGGAGGTCATCAAAGGCACGGTAGTTTCGAAAGTAAAACTTTTGTCGGCTTGCACAAGTATTTCAATTTCAAGGATTTCCAACGGCGTAGCATTTTCGTCGAGGCTTACGCTGAACAGTGCTTCCCACTCGTCATTAGCCGATAAAACATCCTGACTACAAGTGGGATTGCTTATGGTGAGTTCAGGATTGTTACAGCTGATTGTGGCCAGTAGGTTTGTCAATGCTGATCCTCCACTATTATGCAGATATAACGCTAATTGCGCGGTATCACCTGGATCTAAAATTCCGTTGTAGCCATCCTCGACAAGTAGTGAAACAAGGTGTAATTCAGCATTGTAGGCTTTAAGTTTGATGTGGCGTGTCCATTGCCCTTCGGCGGAGGTGAGTTGCAAGCTAAATTCAGCTTCGTGGCCATTGGGAACATTGCTACTAACGCTGACAGCAAACTTTTCTAATAACTCAGTGGATTCATGGCTGTTCATTGCCGGACTTGCTGTTGACCCGTCTGTAACATAAAAATAAGGGTCAGAGGTATGGAGAACTAATTCACCTGCTGAGAGGTCGAAATCATTTAAGTTTTCGAGCTGTAAATTCAACCTAAAAACTTCTCCGAAGTCAATCTGCGAATCACCTCCAGCTTGTGCTTCGAACTCCATGCGAACGCCGGCCAGCTGGCTACTCAGTATCACGCGTGAGCGGATATTATCTTGATCACGCGCCTGAATCAGGATGTTGACTTCTTCTGAATAATCTTCAACCAATGCCGTTAACAGGCCATCTTTGGTAAGGTTTATGCCTTTTAAATCATTCTGCAGTGAGAAGGAGGTTTTTCGACCATTTGGTGGATTGTAAAGTCCAACGGGATTCAGGTCGATAAAATTTTCGCCATCACCCGCCGAAATGCCGCCATAACGTCTGATATAGGATTCTGCCTGATGTATACCATAAAAAAACTTAATCTCACCATTGTTATAAAGCCTTGCCACTGTATTTATATTGCTGGAACCGGATTGTCCGCTCACTGATAATTGCCACCTGATATTGATATAATCTTCCGTTTCTGAATAAAAAATACCGTTAGCTGTGCCATTTGCAATATAAAATGGTTTAGAAAAACAGGGCGCAATTAGTTTGTTTTGTTTGAGATAACTGCGGCCGTCAATATAATAGGGCCAGGTAGAGAGGCCTTCTTCAAAACGTATAAATCCATCAGCGCTTACATAAATTTCATTATAGGTTTCGCCATAAAATATAAAAGGAAATGGCAGCGTAATAGCTACACTTCCATCATTATTATTGTTTGGCGTGAGTTTCAGCTCTTCTGTTTGTGGAAAATCTGCTGTACCTATTTCTGTTTCATAATCATATACTAACGACCAATTATAAGGAGCTGTTCCGCCACTGGCATTTAATTGTGTTTCGTACTCCTGGTATAGCTGTAAGGGAGGAATCCCCGTTTCGTCTATGATGATTTTGTCAAAAGAGATAGGAGCATCAATAGTAAGCAAAGTCTGGCCGTTATTTACTATCGGTACCTCCGTTTGCAAACTTTCAATTTCATAAGGAATGGTGCTATAATTAACCAATGAAAACTCGTGTACCGTTCCATTATTCTGATTCCAAGGGTCGTTTTCGTGAACAATTAGAAAAAAGCGCGCCATTTCACTGGGTTCCAGGTGCATCAACAGCATATTCAAATCAAGGCCAAACTCAATTTCTTCGATACCGGAATTACCCTGCATCGGCATGCAACCTCCTTGAAAGTCGAAAATAGGATAGTTGAGCACGTAGTCAGGTTCAGTGGCCTGCATATCTTTTGACATGCCAACGCCCACCTTAATCTTATTACGGCAGTCGTGGCTCATCCGCACTTTGGCTGTCAGCTTGGGTTCATGGTTTTGCTTGGCATCAACAATTACAACGAGATTGTCCCAAATTCCACCCTGTTGAAAGCGATCAGCCACGGTTTTATACATCATATATGCAAAACCATTGTCGCCCCATCCGCTGATAGAGCCATATGTATTTGCCATTTTAAAGCCACCGATTTCCCAGTCTCTCATATCAACAACACCATCTCCGTTAATGTCGATATGATTCGTATATTGGCCGTCGTTGTTGTAATCATACCGAATAGAATCGTTGTATCCCACTATTGCCATGGAGTGATTTGCAGAGTTTCCCCACTGAACGATCACGTGTTTTCCGGCTTCGGGAGTACCTGCATCCAGCAAGGTTGGCGGATAACTAAACTCGGCATAAAAGCAGGCAAGTCCGCCAGCCGAGCTTCCGTCGGCATGGTCATAAATCCATTGTTTGAGCGTATTCAAGCCTTCTTCTGTATTGGTTTTAATAGAATAAATCTGGTTGATGCGGTTATGCATTCCACGGTAATAGCTATCGTATCCACTGATCCAGCGCGATGGCCCGCCATCCGACATCCCGCCGTAATCTGCTACCGAAGGCGAGCCGGCTTGTCTTATTATTTGAAAAGTTTCATAATAATTTACGCCTGCATCGCTGCCGTTATTCAGAAAATTGTAGGTAAAATGAGTAGGAATCTGGTTCTCGGGCAGGCTGGCACTGGTGTTGCGCTTGAAATTGAGCTCGTAAGTAAACATGATACCGATACTGGAGGACTGTCCGCACTCCAAGCCAACTTGAGCAATCAGCGGACGAAAATAGCTTAAGGTTGAATTATCGACCATTGACGGCAGACTGCGGTTTCGGTATGTTTCCTGCATTTTAAACTCAGGAATTTTAGATAACTTTTCCTGATCGGCTTTTGACATCGGGGGAGGTGTCAAAAAAGTGTTTTGGGCTTGAAGGATATGGCTGCAAAAAAGCAGGAAAACAGCTAGAAAACTGATGGAAAAATATTTCATGACACAGGTTTTTTGGTTGAAAACAGGTCTCGAAAGTACAACGCTTTCGGTTTATAGCCATCAAAAAGACCCAAAAAAGATGAAAAATACTTGATTTGGTAATTTTTTGCTTACAAATCAGGGGTTGTTGGCGCAAAAATATATTGTAAAATATTCGCTCCCATCTTCAGCGCTTTTTGTCGAGTTTCTTCTGAATCATTGTGTACGCGCTGATCTTCCCAGCCATCACCCAAGTCAGTTTCGTAGGTATAAAGACAAATCAGTCGTCCTTCAAAGAACAAACCAAAAGCTTGTGCAGGTTTGTTATCATGTTCATGGATTTTTGGAACGCCGCCGGGAAAATCAAATTTCTGATGAAAAATAGGATGACTGGCCGGCAGTTCGATAAATTCCAGTTCGGGAAAAACTTTTTTAATCTGAGGTCTTATAAACTGATCGAGACCGTAGTTATCATCGATATGCAGAAAGCCACCGGAAATGAGGTAGTTACGTAAGTTTTGTGTTTCTTCGCTGTCAAAAATCACGTTGCCGTGGCCAGTCAGATGCACAAAAGGATAGTTGAAAATAGCGGGATCGCCAGGTTCAACCGTAGCAATCTCGGTGGAGATATTGGTGCCAAGTTGGCTGTTGGCAAATTTCACCAGGTTAGGCAATGAGGTAGGATTGGCGTACCAGTCGCCGCCGCCACGGTATTTCATCAGGGCAATTTGGAAATCCTGTGCCTGCAAAGCGAATTGCGTCAGCAAAAACAAAACAACTAAAGTGGAACGTATTTTCATTTCATTTGATTTATAAGTTGAAGGCTGTGGCAAGCTACCAAAGCAGCCGTTTCGGTGCGGAGTCTTGCCTGTCCCAGACTGACAGTTTCAAAGCCATTGATCTGTGCCAGAGCTACTTCCTCTGGGCTGAAATCACCTTCGGGACCGATCAAAACCAAGCAGTTTTCTCCTTTTTTATAGGTGTTAGCCAGCAAGTCAGTAACGCCTCCATCAATCCAGGCGATAAATTTTCGACCTTGAAAATCTTGTTTAACAAACTGGTTAAAACTTTGTAAATCATGTATTTTAGGTAAGCGACTTTTCAGCGACTGTTTCAGTGCTGCCACCAACACTTTTTGAAGACGCTCAGGTTTTACCTGCCTTCTCTCGGAATGAAAAGAATGAAATAGGAAAATCTCGTCAATGCCAATTTCGGTAGCTTTTTCTAAAAACCATTCTAATCTGTCATTATTTTTGGTGGGTGCAATGGCAATACAAAGCTTAAAAGACCAAAAATCATAGCCTTTTTCTGGATTAGAAAGCGCTACTACAGCTTTTTTCGGATGGGCTTCTTGCATCACTGCATCGAAAATTTTGCCGCTGCCATTGGTGATTTTAAAAGCTGTTCCGACCTCCATGCGCAGCACCCGCACACAATGCTTCGATTCCTCTTCGGGCAGTGTCATTATGCCAATTTTGGCTTCTGGAAGACAAGCGAAATGCATATTTCTATCTTTTGGTACAAAGTAAATGAAAAACTTGAAAAACAGTCATCATTTAGTAACTTAAAAACTCCTCAAACCAAACTTGCAGATAGGCTTTTCCCTGTTTTATGATGCTGTCTTCTTTGGCTGGAGGCAATGCTTTTTGAAGGTAACGGTCTGCTTTTTTCTCCCAAACGAAATAACCATCGTCAGTTTTGAAACCGAGGCCTTCGTTGGTTTCAAAATAAGCAAAGGGCTTGTAGCAGCGATTGAACAGGTTTTTACTCCAGAAAAAATCCTGCTGCGAAAGTCCTAATTGCGCTAGCAAAGTGGCCGGAATATCTGTGTTTCCACTGATTGCATCAAATTGTTTTCCGCGCAGTGAATCTTTAAGTGCCGGCCCGACAATCAGCAAAGGGATTTTTCGGTATTCAAAAGATGCGACCGGATGGTTGCGGTAGGTGTTGTGGCTGTGGTCGGCCATAATCAGAAATACGGTGTTTTCGTACCAGCTTTGTTGCCGTACTGCTTCAAAAAATAGTCCCAGCGACATATCCGTATAATGCGCCGAATTGACAAAATCCTTTTCCAGTTTTGGCCATTGAATACTATGTTCCATCGGGAAATCGTATGGCGAATGCGAGCTCAGTGTGAAAATCGTGCTAAAAAATGGCTCCGGAAATTTATTCAGTTCGCCGGCATACCAGGGCAACATAAACGAGTCATGCACGCCAAGTTTTCCGCGTGGGAAATCTTCTTTGATATCGCTGCCTTCAACAATCTTAACAAACTCATTATAAATAAGATAGGAGAGGATGTTGCCGTAAATCAGTTGTCCGCCAAAGTAAAAGCTGGTGTGGTAGTTTTGTTGATTGAGGGTTTTCACAAAGCTGGGCAGTGCTTTGTATTTTTCGGGATGATTGGTGATGGTGGTGAGCGGAAGTCCGGGCATTCCTGCAAAAAGAGATCCGATGGCTTGTTGTGAGCGGTTTGCGCTGGCATAAAAATTCGTGAAAAGCAGCCCATCTTCTTCCAGGGCGGCGAAATTGGGCGTAATTCCCGGCTCGCCGCCCAACGAAGCAATCAGGTCAGCCGACCAGCTTTCGAGCAGCACAATCACGATATTGGGTTTTTTTATTTTCAGGATGGAAATAGTGCTGTCGCAAGTTGTGTGGTGCAGCGCTTCAACCAAAACGCGTGCTTCCGACTCGGGCATGCTTTTGAACAGGTTTTCTTTGTTAAAACTCCTGGAGTCGAGCGTGCTGACCAACATATTATAGGCAGGGTTTACCGCAGTGATATTGAGAATATTGGCCTGGCTAAAATAAGCTGCACTCGAAGTGATGGGAATCTCTTTGAGGCCACCGCGAATACCAAAAAACAACAAAAATGACCAAATTGGAAATGACCAGATTAGCTGCTTAGGTTTCGGTATGGAAAAAGTTTTTTTTATGTCAAACCATTTGAGGTAGAGTAATATGGCCGCAGCAGAAATGAATATCCACAAACCTATCATCAGGAAAAAACTACTACTTTCTGCCGAATTAAAAATCTCGTCGGGATGGCGTAGGTAAGCCAATGCTTTGTATGAAAGTTTGGTTTTCCACTCGGCGTATAAACCAGTTTCGCCCAAAGCTAAAAGTATGTACAACACAATCATTATCAATGAATAATAGCGTATCACTTTCAGCGGGAAACGACTTTGTAAAAGCGTTGCAGCGCATATTAGCAAAAAAGGTAAGATCAGTAAATAGCTAATTGTGGAAATATCTAACCAAAACGCAGCTGGGAAAACCCTTAAAACCTCAACAAAAGGAACGGCTTCGGCCTGCAAAAGCTGGTTATAGTAAAGCAAAAAAATCACCCGGAGGGCCGTAAAAATCAGCAGCCAGAATAAAGCCAGCTTAGGCAGCGATAGTTGTGATTGTAGTGTTTTCATCAGGGCTGCAAAAGTACGATATATTGTATAATGATAAGCTGCTGATTTATTGCTGAAGTATCGACTTTGGTACTGATAAAAATGCGTATTTCAGTGCAAAACAACCTAATTCCGTATCTTTGCACTGTTTTAAAGACTAAAATTACGCTGTGATGAACAATACAATTGCCGAAAATCTAAAAGCTGTCAAAGCAACAATTCCCGAAGGGGTTAAGCTGGTTGCTGTTTCTAAAACTAAATCGAACAGCGAAATTATGGAGGCATATAACGTTGGCCACCGCTGTTTTGGAGAGAATAAAGCACAGGAGCTGGAGCGCAAAACGGGCGAGCTTCCTAAAGATATCGACTGGCATTTTATTGGTCACCTGCAAACCAATAAAGTAAAAAATATTGTGCCTTTTGTGGCTATGATTGAAGGGGTTGACCGCCTAAGAGTCTTGAAGGAAATCAACAAGCAGGCAGCTAGGCATGAACGTGTGGTAAAGTGTTTATTGCAGTTTCACATTGCAGAAGAAGATACCAAATTTGGTCTGGATCGCGAAGAAGTTAAGGAGTTGTTACTTTCGGAGGACTACAAAGCAATGCAAAACGTGCATATTGTTGGTGTGATGGGCATGGCCACTTTTACAGAAGATATGGATCAGGTAAGGCGTGAGTTCAAGTTTCTGAAATCCATTTTCGACTGGCTGAAAAAAGATTATTTTGCTGATCAGCCTGATTTCAAGGAAGTTTCGATGGGTATGTCAGGCGACTATCCAATCGCTATAGAAGAAGGTGCCACGATGGTTCGTGTGGGCAGCCTGATTTTTGGCGAGAGAAACTACGGCAAAAACGTTTAGTTGCATGACAATCACCTACGTACTTTTTGCTGTCGGTTTTGTTATTTTAATTTTGGGAGCCAACTTGTTGGTAAACGGCTCGGTGTCGCTGGGCTTACGTGCAGATCTCTCACCCCTTGTTATCGGTCTTACGGTGGTGGCTTTCGGTACTTCATTACCCGAGTTGGTTATCAACGTATTTGCTTCATTAAAAGGCAGTTCCGATCTGGCAATCGGTAATGTACTGGGTAGCAATATCATGAATATCTTTCTGATTTTGGGCGTCAGCGCGCTGATTATGCCGCTTCATGTTGAACGTATTTCGATTTACAGAGATATTCCGGTTGGTTTGTTCGCGACCTTGTTTTTTGGCCTGATAGCCAATGGTTATTTTATGGGCTTCGACCTGGTCATCAACCGTTTTGATGGCTTTATGTTGCTGGCAATGTTTGGTTTATATTTGTGGTTCACGCTCAAAAAAGGTAAGCCGATCGAAGTGGATATAGACATTGAAAAACAAGTTCCTGCTTCCTGGACTAAGACCTTGCTGCTGATTTTTGGTGGTTTGGTCGGCTTGTATTTTGGTGGCGAATGGGTTTCGGAGGGTGCACTCGAAGTTGCCAGAGCCTTTGGTATCAGCGAAACAGCTGTTGGTCTCACCATTGTTGCTGCCGCTACCTCGTTACCTGAACTGGTTACAGCTATTGTGGCTGCCATGAAGAATAAAATCGAGATAGTAATGGGTAATGTGTTGGGTTCCAATATCATCAATATTTTTATCGTATTGGGTACCAGTGCTGTCATCAATCCGCTGGCATATCAGACACAGCTAAATGTGGAGCTGGGAATGGTAGTGGCTGCTAACCTGGCACTTGTAGCCTTGATATACTTAGGCAAAGGAAAGCGACTTAGCCGCATTGAAGGCACTTTACTTATCATGATTTATGCTGTCTTTATCTGGTTCTCACTCAATTACAATTAGTCTTTGCCAGAAAAGACAAACACACCATCAAATATCACAGTTTCAGCTTCATTTGTATGGCCTGCACTTCTTTCTGAAGCTGCTTCACGGTTTCGGCCAGCGGCTCGCGCTCGCGATTTTTCTCGGGCATTTCGGAGCTGATGTAATGTACAAATTTCCAGATCTCCTGCACTTCGCTAACGGGCAAATCAAAAGGCTCGTAAAGTGGATTTAACGAACTCATCCTGAGGGTTCCATCTTCTTTCATCCTGTTTTCTACAAGCTTAAAAACCACACCATCTTCGCGTGTGAGTACAATATAAGGCTGGTGGCTACGAAGAAACTGCCAGTCGATTACGTACTCGCCGGTAACATAAGATTTGTCGGGAATGGGCAGCATAGAGTCGCCACTAATCTGAAAGGTGCGGTATTTTTTACTGCGCGACAAAAACGGCAGGTGAAAAGCCGGCAGCACCTTAATATATTCCGGATCAGCAAAACCGGTGCCATAGCCGGCTTTGGCTTTCTCGTTTACCAGCTCAATATTTTCGTTGTTCTGGCTGTCGATGGTGGTGGTGAGTACCCTGAGGTTGCTGCCTTTGATAAACACATCGAAGCCGCGCTCAAGCTGGTTGAGATGGTATTCGCTGAGGCTGGCCAAATCTACCTTGATAAGCGTGTCAACGGCTATGTTGAAATAGTCAGAAAAAGCCACTAAGATGTCGATGCCGGGCTGCGCTACCTTGTTTTCGTAGCCACTCAGCGTAGAGCGTTTCATGTTGAGGGCAAAAGCCACCTCATCCTGTGTGCGGCCGCGCCTTTTGCGCAAAAATTTAATGTTGGAGTTGAAGTTCATCGCGGGTTAAATTTTTTAAAAAAGTGAATATTTTTTTGTTGCAATTTTTGAAAAATGATTAAATTACCGTCGTTAAAATGATTATAATCACGTCAAAAGTACAACAATTAAATAAAATGTCAAGTTTTTAAGTATATTTTTTTCAATGATTTCAAAAACAATTGCACATTTAGACCTCGACACCTTTTTTGTGTCGGTAGAACGTTTGGTAAATCCATCGCTGAACGGCAAGCCGGTAATTATCGGTGGCGTCTCAGATCGTGGCGTGGTGGCGAGTTGTAGCTACGAAGCGCGGCGCTTTGGGGTACATTCGGCCATGCCGATGCGGATGGCACGCCAGCTGTGTAGCGAGGCGGTGTATGTGCGTGGCGATATGGAGCTGTATTCGCAATATTCGCGCCTGGTTACCGACGTGATTGCCGATAGCGCACCGCTTTACGAGAAGGCTTCGGTGGATGAGCATTACTTAGACCTCAGCGGGATGGACCGCTTTTTTGGTATTTATAAATGGACGCACGAATTGCGCGAGCGAATCATCCGCGAGACGGGACTGCCGATCTCATTTGGGCTTTCGCAAAATAAGACGGTATCGAAAATTGCTACCGGACAGGCCAAGCCGAATGGCGCGCTGCAAGTGCTTCCCGAGCAGGTACATCCTTTTTTGGATCCGCTTTCAATCCGTAAAATCCCGATGGTTGGCGATGTCGGCTTTAGGCTGCTGCGCTCGATGGGTGTGGCAAAAATTGGCACGCTGCGGCTGATGCCGCCCGAAATGGTGCAGCAGGTGTTGGGTAAAAACGGCTTAATGGTCTGGAAAAAAGCTAACGGCATAGATCCCAGTCCGGTAAAGCCTTACAGCGAACAGAAATCGATGAGCAGCGAGCACACCTTTGAGCAGGACACCACCGATATGGCGCTGCTGCGGCAAAAGCTGTCGCATATTGTCGAAAAACTGGCTTTTGAGCTGCGCAACAAGCAAAAACTTACCGGCTGTGTTACCGTGAAGATCCGTTATGCCAACTTCGACACGCACAGCCGCCAGAAACATATTGCTTATACCGCCTTCGACCATATTTTGCTCAACAACGTGATGGAGCAGTTTGCTCAGCTTTACAACCGCCGGATGTTGATCAGGCTGGTAGGCGTGCGCTTCAGTCAGTTGGTGGGAGGTTCGCAGCAGTTGAATATGTTTGAAGACACGCCCGAAATGAGCAATTTGTATCAGGCCATGGATCACATCCGCAGGCGCTACGGAAAAGCGGCCGTTGGCAGGGCAGGGGGGATGGCTTATCCGGTTTAGGAAGCGGGAAAAAGCCTATATTATTCCTAAAAAAATGATTTAAGATTTAGGATGTTGGAATTTAGAACTTTATGAATAAATTATGAAAATCATTCTCTTACGAGAGCGTTTAGCCTGCCTTAAGGCTTGAATAATACAGGTTTTTTTTATTTGTGAATTGTGTTAAAATACGTTAATTTCGTTGGCGAAATAAGTTCATAAACTGCGTCTGTTAAGCTGGGGTTGGATAAGTGGGATGTTGCAGGCGTTTTGAACATAAACAGCAACCAACCCTAAAGTACTTTCCGTGTGCGGCTTACCGAAAGTATATGGGACTGAGAAGGCGATAGCGTGTGGGGTGTTAACAGATTTAGAGCATTTTTTATCAAGATTTGGCGTGCGTAGTGGCCGCCGCGGGGCAGAAGGAGACACAGGGCCATGGGTCTCAACTGCGTGATAAACATAAATACTGATGGCAAACAGTCCCGAAATAAACGACAAGAAAAGTTCGCATATCTTCCATTAGAATGAAATATACGCAACAATGAAAATCTTTGTTTCTAAGCAAAATCACCGGAACGAGGCACGCTTAAAGCTTGATTTTGAATATAATAAAACGATAATTGGTCTGATAAAACAGCTTGAAGGCGCCAGTTGGAGCAGAACGATGAAGGCCTGGCACGTGCCAGATACAGCGGAAACACTCAGCCAGTTGAAAGTGCTACTCGCTGAGCACGAACTATTGATGGCCGGGGAATTGGAATCTCCGAAACTCATTGCAACCGAAGCCGCGTTCATCAAAGAAGCACCAGCTGGAAACGTTGGCATAGAAGTAATTAACCGCAAGATATTGATAAAAATGCCCAAAAATGAAGCAGATATCAACTTCATAAAGACATTAAGATACAGCAGCTGGTTAAATAAAGAATTCCTGTGGCAGGTTCCTGATTATCCGGGCAATATGGACTTGATAAAAGATCATTTTGGAAGCCGGATTCATAGCCTGAACATACACGATTCCATTGATGTGCCGCCAAATGCAGGAAATCAAAAGACCATTGCCCGGAATGAAGTCCTGATTTTGAAATCACGTTCGGGAAGAATGAAAATTATTACGGAGTTCAACAAAAAACTGATTACCGCTTTAAAATCCATTCCTTACAACCGCTGGGATCCAAAAAACAAATGGTGGACGGTGCCTTTTTCAGAGATATTCATGGCGCAATTAACATCGGCATGCCAGGCCGAAAACCTGAAAGTTATACTTGAAGAAGAGCCAGCCGGAGAAGCTGGAGTTAAGCGTATTTCGCCACTTGATGTACCCAATTATCGGCGGGCGCCTGAAGCATACATCAACAAACATATAGAGCTTAAGCATAGTCCGCACACCATTAAAAACTATGTTTCCGCTTTTGAAGAGTTTATAAATTATCATTATCGACTTGATATAGATTCTATTACAGAGCCGCAAATACTCGAGTTTGTTCGTTTTTTGATTACTGAGAGAAAAGTTTCTACTTCTTATCAAAACGTATCCATAAACGCGATCAAGTTTTATTACGAGCAAGTTTTGAAAGGGCAACGTAAGTTTTATTTTGTTGACCGACCGAAACGAGACAAAACACTTCCCATTGTACTAAATATTGAAGAAATAACCGCAATGATTAAGGTTACAACCAACATCAAGCATAGGCTGATTATCATGTTCGGCTACTCATCCGGTTTGCGGTTGAATGAAATCATCAACGTCAGACTAAGTGACATTGACAGGGTACGCATGCAACTGAGGGTAACACAATCAAAAGGACGAAAAGACCGTTATACGATACTTTCGGGAAAGCTACTGTCCGTTCTTGATGCTTATGTGGATGAATATACTCCTGATGATTTAATATTTACTGGGGTTGGCGGCAAGGCTTATTCTGACAAATCGGTTCAGGAAGTGGTAAAAAACGCAGCAAAAAAAGCCGGCTTAACAAAAAGCGTTACCCCAAAAACGCTTAGGCATTCATTTGCTACACACTTACTTGAAAATGGCGTGGACTTAAGGTATATACAAGAACTGCTGGGACACAGCAGCTCGAAAACGACTGAGATTTACACGCATATTACCACCAAGGGATTCGAGAATATTAAAAGCCCAATGGATAATTTGGATATATAAAAAACCACTATCTTTACAGCACCTTTGTTGGCTCAGTAGAAGTTACAGAGCCATACACAAGGCAGATATATACGCAATATTGCGTATATTTACTCGTTAACTGCAATATTAAAGACAAAAACATGATACGTTTTTTTAAAACATTTGGACTTCTGACTTTAATGAGTTTATCAATTACAACTTTTAGTCAGACTTCTGAAATAAGTATTAAATTTATTGGAAACTGCGGACTTTACATGACTGACGGAATTTCAAATATCTATATTGACTTTCCATACAAATCAGGTGCACATAATTACATGGAATATGACTTATCCGAGCTGGACAGTATTAAAAGCAATCCAATTTTTATTTACACACATAAACATTCAGACCATTATCCAGGTAGATTAGTTAAAAAATTGGCGAAAAGACTTAACGGGAAAATTTATACACCTTGGAATGTAAAAGACCTATCAGAACTAAACAATGAATTAAATGACTTTACAATTGATGCGTTTAAAACAAGACATAAGTTTTCAATTAATCACTATTCATATTTAATTACTTGGCATGACAAAAGAATTTTTATTTCAGGAGATACAGAACATGCAGAAACCATTGCCTCATTAAAAGACATTGATTGGGCATTTGTCCCGGCTTGGTTAATAATGGACGCAAAAGAGAAAGGAATTAAGTTAGGAGATATTATTAAAATGTTTGCCATTTATCATATTGGGCCACAAGACAATATAAATATTACTGGAGACAAAGTAAAAATGTTAGATAAACAAGGAGAGATTATCAAAATTCCATATTAATTAAAGAAAATACAGCAGTTAACAGCACCTATATTGCATGCCGCAAATCCGGGTCATTAAGACAAGAATTTGTATATTTGAACATCATGAACATCAACAAACATAAAGGTACAATTGCGGCACGCAACATAGCTGCAACACGTTGGCGGCAATGTTATGACCACCTTTCAATATCAATGCTTGGTCGCCACTTTAAGGATATTTGACCGCTTTCTTTCAGTTTATTAAAAGTGTCCTTCCTTATAGTTTCGATATCTCCTGTAATTTCGACTAAAGTGTAGGTGTGTTTTCCATCTTCAAAATCTACTTGAATTTCTGCACCGTAATTTTCGCAAAGACCAAGTATTATTAATTGAGTTCGAGAAAAAACACTACCGCCAACATTCGCTATAAGTAATGGCGGGTTCATCGTTTCTTCAAGGTCTGTATTTCTATTTTTCATCTGTGCTAATTTGAAAGTGAGTAGTTCTAAATCCGCCACTACTCATAGCGGATGCCGTTGTATGCCATGCTGAAAAAGCCAACGCGCAAATAGGCACATTTGGTTTTTGCCGACCCAGAAGCCAAACGAAAAAACCAAAAGAGCCTATTTTTTTGCCCACGCTCGGATAGACTACCAAGAAAACGAACGAAATGTATATTGAAAAACGAGATAAACGGAAAATTTGGACTATTTTAGCAGCTTAAATTTATGCGGAGATGAACCGAATAAAGGAAGTACTTGAACAGAGAGGAATTAAACAAACTTGGCTGGCGGAGAAACTTGGGAAAAGTTACAACATGGTTAACGGCTATGTTCAAAATCGGCAACAACCAAGACTTGAAGTATTGTCAGAAATCGCCAACATTCTTGATGTGGACATCAAGGAGTTAATTGTTTCCAATAAGAAATAAGTATGGCAGATGTACACGACAAGGCAACCCGTAGCTACAACATGAGCAGAATTAAGGGAACTAACACAAAACCCGAAATACTTGTTCGGAAATACTTACATGCAAACGGCCTGAGATTCCGATTGCACAACAAAAACCTGCCCGGAAGACCTGATTTGACGCTTAGTAAATATAACACAGTAATCTTTGTGAATGGTTGCTTCTGGCACGGGCATAAAGGATGTAAGTATTTTGTGTGGCCTAAAACAAGATCTGAATGGTGGCAGGATAAAATTGAAGAAACAATAAAAAGGGACAACAAAAAAATGAAGGAATTGAAAGAATGCGGATGGAACTCACTGGTCATATGGGAGTGTGAATTGAAACCAGAGAAAAGAAATACGACCCTTAAAAATATCTTGTTTACAATAACCAAAGGAGCAAATAACTAATGGCCAAAAAGAAAAAGGAATTCAGATTCATTGACCTGTTTGCCGGAATTGGAGGCTTTCATATCGCCATGCATGCCAATGGTGGCAGATGTGTTTTCGCTTCAGAGATTGACAAATTCGCCCGCCAGACATATGAACATAATTTTATAAAAATTTCGCCCGAGATTTTTGAAAACGGAAATTTCAATAAAGATATAACTGACCCTGAACTTGATTATTCTAACATTCCGGATTTTGATGTTTTATGTGCAGGTTTCCCTTGCCAGCCATTTTCACATGCAGGCTTAAAAAAAGGATTTGATGACACAAGAGGAACCTTATTCTTCAATATCAAAGAAATTGTAAGAGCCAAAATTGAAGCGAACAAACTCAATAAAAAGGTATCAATACCTAAAATTCTCCTATTAGAGAATGTAAAGGGTTTTAAAAATCATGATAAGGGAAATACTTTTAAGCGAATAAAAGAGGTTTTGGATGATTTGGGTTATGAAGTAAGTGCAGAAGTTTTAAACAGCAAACATTTTGGAGTTCCTCAAAACCGAGAACGTATCTTTATAGTCGCTTGGTATCGGGATATTGTAAAATCAAAAGAGTTTAAGTTTCCGTGGGGTCTAGATGATAATGGGAAAGTCATTTATGACAAAGAAAAAAGAGATGAAAGGGCTAAAATTATTAATGTTGGTTCCATTTTATTGAGTCAGGATGAACTAGAAGCTCTTGAAGAACGAGATAAAAAGACTTATACAATATCAGAGAAATTGTGGGCCGGTCATCAAAGACGCAGGGTTGAGCATGCACAAAAAGGAAATGGATTTGGTTATTCATCGTTTAATGAAGAATCCCCATATACAAGTACTATCTCGGCTCGATATTATAAAGATGGAAGTGAAATTTTAATTGAACAAGATAATATACCTAACAGACCAAACAGACCAAGGAAATTGCATCCTAAAGAAGCCGCTAGATTGCAAGGTTATCCTATTGATTCTTGGTATGAAATACCTGTTTCTGACAACCAAGCTTATAAGCAGTTTGGTAACAGTGTTTCAGTTCCCGTTGTAACAACAATTGCAGATGAAATTAAAAAGCAACTATTATGATTTTAAAAGATTTAAACCGACTGGCAATACAATCTCAAAATGAATTTCAGGATTACGAAAAAGAAGAAGTTGCTTTGGATAGTAACTTTAAGAGTCGTTATACTGAACTGTATCACTCTAATGAAAAAATCTCATTTGCACAATATACAACTTTAGTTGAGACAAGTAGTAGCTTAACAATCACTTTCCCAAATCAATGGTTTTATATTGCTTCATATTTTGTAGAATTCTTGATTGCTTTAAAGGAATATAAATCTTTTTATAATACAATATTTCAAGGTGTTCAAAATGCAAAAGAGGTAATAAAATCGATTAAGGACACAGGAGTTGTTCCTGAAGAAATAAAAGATAAAGTGTCTATCACTTTTACAGAATCAAATGATGTTGATTTGTTCATTCGCTTCCTTTCAGATTATAGTTGGTGGTATGGTAGTAAAACAATAGATAGAGGTGATTATTTTGTTTCACCAATTCTGAGTCTAGCAAAAGTTGTAAATGTTACACAGTCTTATATTGCGGATTTAGCTTATAGGTTGGCTGAGCATCCTGATTTATTGGATTTATTAAAGAAAAGTAAACTAAGCATTATTAAACCAAAAGAATCTGTTAAAGTCGATACTAATTTTTCTATTCATGATTTGATTAATGATGTTAGTGGTTCAGGCTTATTGTTTGATTCGATTCTAATAAAAAGATTTATATCATCTCTTCTTACAAAACCGTTTGTAATTTTTTCGGGTCTTTCAGGCTCAGGAAAAACAAAACTTGCGCAGGCATTTGTACAGTGGATTTGTCAGGATGAAAGCCAATACCACATTATTCCTGTGGGTGCCGACTGGACGAACCGCGAACCCCTGTTGGGTTACCCAAATGCGCTGAAGCCGGAAGAATATGTAAAGCCCGACAGTGGTGTCCTGGATTTAATTATTCAGGCCAACAAACAGCCAGACCTACCACATTTTCTTATTCTTGACGAAATGAATCTGAGCCATGTGGAAAGGTATTTTGCCGATTTCCTGAGTGTGATGGAATCGAAAGAAGAAATTCCATTGTATGCCGAAGGTACTGTAGAGAATGGCGTTCCTTCAAAACTGAAAGTCCCTTCCAATCTGTTTATCATTGGCACCGTAAACATTGACGAAACTACCAATATGTTCAGCCCCAAGGTGCTTGATAGAGCAAATACCATTGAGTTCCGTGTAACACAGGATGAAATGAAAAACTTCCTGAGTAACATCAAGGACATCAACATGGATGCTCTTACCGGAAAAGGTGCCGGAATGGCTGGGAGTTTATTGGAAATGGCAGCCAGCAAAGAATTTGCTACTACAGATATTGCAGAAATCAATGTTGCTTTGGTTCAGTTTTTTGGCGAGTTGAAGAAAACAGGAGCAGAATTTGGCTATCGCAGTGCAACGGAAATTCTAAGATTGATAAATCAGCTTACAGTCTTGGATAATACCCTTACAACCCATCAAAAGATTGACATAGCTATCATACAAAAACTTTTACCCAAGCTGCACGGTTCACGGAGAAAGTTGTGTCCGGTATTGGAAACATTGGGCTCTTTCTGCATCAACAATGAAGTCAAAATCATTAAAGATGTTTTTGAAAAGACCGACTTTGATATCAATGGCGGAAATGTACTTTATCCGCTTTCACTTGAAAAAATAACACGCATGTATCGGGGAGCAATTGATAACGGATTTGCAAGTTTTGCTGAAGCGTAATAAATGAAGTCAGAATCAAACATAGAAATCAACCTTGATTCCATTCAGGAAGGTTTGCGGCTCTGGATAGATTCCCGCAGGCCTGATTCCTTGTTTGATGCCCAAGAAAACGCAAGTGAGCATAATGAAGCCCGATTTCAACTGGTTGAAGGTTGTTACTATGATTTTCAAATCAGCGACCCTGAATTTATATTGGGTGATGTTGGCGAAAACATCATACAACAACACAAGAGAACAACAAATCTGGGCACAATTGCTCCCAATATTTTTGTAGGAACCCTTTCGATTCCATTACTGGAAAAAGGCTCTTATCAGGAACGCTGCAAAGTCGAATTAGAAGTTCAATCCATAAAAACAGGTTATCGTGATGATTACCGCGATATGCTGGAACTGATTACTGAAAAATGCACGGACCTTTTGTTGCAGGCAAATTCACCTGTTTCGCAACACTTTGAAATTGATTACACCAGAGATAGTCAAACGCTTTATCAGAAATTTGCCTTTATTAAGTCCATAATTGGGACTGACGAGTTTACCGAAGCAATTCACCGAATTGTTACTGCACCTGTAACAAAATGGGCCGAAACAACCGAAGAAAAAGACATTCGTAATGCGAGACGCTTTTCAAACACCAATATTAAAGAAATACTAAAAGTCGGTAAGCGAAACAAATTGCCTGAGACCCATTATCTGAGAAGTTATGGCATAGATACATTGCCGGAAAGAATTACTACTATCAGAAAAACAGATTCCGTTAACACACCTGAAAATCGTTTTATCAAACATGCTCTTGAAAACTTCCTTAAATTCTGCACAGACATAAACACCAAGGCAAAAGAGTTCGGCCATAAGAAAATGGTAAACGAATCAGAATTATTGATTCGTGAACTGGAGAGTCATCTGCATAATTCTGTTTTCAAAGATATTTCAAGACCAACAACTCTAAAACTGAACAGTCCCGTATTGCAGCGGAAAGAAGGTTACCGGGAAGTGCTTCGCGTATGGCTCATGTTTGACCTTGCAGCTAAACTTATCTGGAAAGGCGGTGATGATATTTACAGCGGAGGGAAAAAAGATATTGCTACCCTATACGAATACTGGCTTTTCTTTAAACTGCTCGACTTGTTTCAATCCATTTTTGAAATTGAACCTAAAGGCATTTCAGACTTAATCAAAGAAACGCCTGACGGTTTAAATCTTCAGATAAAGCAGGGGAAATATACTGCTCTAAGAGGTGTATACGATTCAGGTAACAGAAAACTGAATATTCGTTTTAACTACAACCGGTCATTTAGCGGAAAGAAAAATTATCCTGAATCAGGAAGCTGGACAACCACCTTACGCCCTGACTATACGCTTTCATTCTGGCCTTTTGGAATTTCAGAAACCGAAGCGGAAAAACAGGAATTAATTGTTCATGTTCATTTTGATGCGAAATACAAAATCGGTAACCTGACACATTTCTTGGAACAGAACACAGAAAACAACCTTGACGAAGAAAAAGCAGAAAACAGAAAAGGTATTTACAAAAATGCAGATTTACTGAAAATGCACGCCTACAAAGATGCAATTAGAAGAACAGGCGGTGCATATGTTTTATACCCAGGTGACAAAACCATTAACCAGAAAGGATTTCATGAAATTATACCCGGACTTGGTGCATTTCCTGTAAAACCATCTAAAACCAACAGCGGAATCGGTGAACTGAAAGCGTTTATTCTTGAAATAATTGAACACTTCATAAACCGTGCTTCACAGCGGGAGAAAATTGCTTTCAGAACATTTGACATTTATAGAAATCCACCCGAATCTGATAATGTGGTCAAAGAGCCTTTACCAGAACCATACAACACCAACAGAGACTTAATACCGGACGACACCTTTGTTTTAGTGGGTTATTACAACTCCAAGGAACAATACGATTGGATTAAACGGTCAGGACTTTACAATTTCAGAATGGGATCAGGTACAGGTTCACTAATACTCGACAAAGAAACAGTGAGTTCAAAGTATTTATTGCTGCATACATCGGGCGACACAGATTCCGGTGATTTATGGAAGATTGTGAGCAGAGGTCCTAAAGTTTACTCAAAAGACGACTTAATCAGAAAAGGGTACCCCACTCCATCTCAGGACAATTATCTCGTAATTCAAATAGAGCCAGTGACTGACTCCGAATTTGAAAACGTAAGCTGGAACTTTAGAAATCTTTCAAACTACTCGACTGGTAGAGCATCGGCATTTCCGTTTACAACCAGCCTGACAGAACTGATGAAAAATAAAATCAGATAATATGACCACCCTTCAAAGCCACACACATTGCCAAGCCGCTCAAACCAGCCGTGCCAGCCAAAGCTTGTCAATAAGTGTGTCTTTCCCAACGCAGGGACGAAAAGAAAGCACGGGCATACAACATTGTATAAAAGCAATAGCGGGTGAAGTGGTAAAATCTAGGTCTGTGCATTTAATAAACTTTGTTGGTGGTGGACAGGAAATCGCTTTGAAATCCGCTACTGCTCTTATACTTGACCGTTATAGGGCATTTTAAAAAAGGCGAACGAACAGGCATAAGTAAATGAAAAGAATTAAAGCAAATAAAGTTTTGTTTATTAAACTCGGACAAGGTGGAAAGTTTGAGAAAGAATGTATTGAAAACAACCAAACTTTGCGACTTGGATATAGAGAAGTTGACCACGAACTTTGTATAACAGGACAATGGGACAGGGTTCATGACTATTTCACAACCGAAGAAAATTCAAAAACATTTGTAGCGACAAGTCATTCAAATCAAATCAAACAGTTTTATGAAGAAGACGAAAAAACACTTTGGATAACTTTTTACGCGAACAAACTTTGGTGGTGTTTTTCTAGACCTGAAATAACTTTGCTTGCAGACAAAACCAAAACAAGACCTGTAATTGGCAAATGGTCTGACAAGGACATTAACGGGAATGTTTTACTTGCTGGAAATATCAGCGGAAAACTTTTAAAAACACAAGGGTTTCGAGGGACAATTTGCAGTGTGCCGGAAGAAAAATACGCACTTGCCAAAATCAACTGCGAACAAATGAAAGAAGTTGTTGAAGTTGAACAAGCAATGTTTAATCTCAAAACTAAACTGACTTTCTTAATTCAGAATTTACAATGGAAGGACTTTGAAACGTTGGTGGACTTGATTTTTAGGCAAGCAGGCTGGCAAAGAGTTGGCGACACGGGAAAAACGCAAAAGACATTAGACCTTGAACTTTTTGCACCAGTAACAGGAGAAAGAGGCATAGTTCAAATCAAGGCACAGTCTGACTTACAACAGTTTTTAAATTATCAAGAACAATTTGCGACTATGAACGACTATGAAAAATTCTTCTATGTTGTTCATACTGCCAAAAACAACTTGACTACTTACGAAAACGAAACAGAAACAAAGCTTTATCTTGTTGACAAAGTTGCTGAATTGACAATATCAGCAGGACTAGTAGATTGGGTTATTAAAAAGACTTCATAATGACAAGAGAGAGAAAAACGCCCTATAACACGCAATAAAAAACATAGGGCGGAAAGTGCTAAATTTAAACGACATAACATTTAATAAACGGCTCGGTAACTTGATAGGTTAGTGCTTCGAAATGCCCTACGTTTCTTATTGCCAACCGTTGTAGCACATTAGAAAAAGACACTAAATGAAAATGACGACATACATAATCATTGGAGCAGTACTTATAATCGCTTCGGGAATATTTATAGCCTGTAAACCCAAAAATCAATCGGCTGACAATCAGGAAAACAATCAGACTGAAAACAAATCAGAACAGCAAGAAAATCCTTTCAATGGCCTCCGACAAATGGCGTTGAGTGCAACACCTGAACAACTTGGATTGGAAACTTCCGAAGAAACTAAAGTATTTGGAATTGTAATGGATTGGGATTTAGGAGACGGCATTGCGACCGTGACAGCATACGAAACAGGAGATGCAAGTATGTACTTAGGTTCAGGTGGTGGAGTAATTGGCGGTGGACAACATGACAATGTCCGACAAGTCGTTTTCCCTTATGTTCAGCTTGGACAAGGTTTCTTAACCAAAGCAGTAAAGACAGAATCAACACCATTACCAGACAAAAACTGCGTAAGATTCTATTTACTGACTAACAAAGGAATTTACTACGCCCAAGAAAAAATGAAGAACATTGAAAATGAAAGCTCTGATTGGTTAGGACTCTTTGAAGAAGCGAATAAAGTACTGACTGAATTACGATTGACAACAGAAAAAAAATAATAAACGTGCTACAACACAGCATATAGCTTATGGCGGGTGAACGGCTGCCAGCAAGGTTTTCGCTCCGTTACCAGCTATGGTTTCGGTGGACAGGAAAGTGCTTCGAAACCGCCACAAGCCATATGCAAAACGTTGTGCGTAATACCAACAAAAAGAAAAAGAAAAAGAAACTAAATAAATAAACAGACAAATAAAAAATTCATGAAACATAGATTGACAATTACTTTTGCTTTGATTTTTATAGCAAACTTGACACACAGTCAGATAATTGATAGGTATGGAATTAATATTGGAACTTCATATTCTTCTCAGATTTGGGATTACAAATTGATGCCAGTTAATTCCGATAACAAATATAAATTTGGACTTCAAGCCTTTCTTCAAGCCGAAAAAGATTTTGGAAACATTTTTGCTTTTCGCACAGAATTAGGTTATATACAAAAAGGATTTAAAAATAATTTGGAACTTAGATTCGCAGACGGAACTTCAGCAAGGACAAATAATGATAATGTGGTTTTACATGACTTAGCATTGAATCTTGGTTTAAAAATAAAACCTTTAAAAACGAATTACTCACCATATCTTTTGCTCGGGTTACGATGTGATTACATGATTTCATATAAAGACATTGTATTCGAAGAGCAGGCATCTGGACTAAAGTTCAATATGTATGAATCAATAATTGAAGAGTTTAACAAATTTAATTTAGGTGGTTTATTCTGCTTTGGAATTGATATAAAGAATTTGATATATTTTGAGATTGAATATAATCCAAATTTCACGAAGAGTATAGATGACACAGGATTAAGTATAAAAGATAATTGTTGGGGAGCAAAACTTGGATTGAATATTAATAAACTGACTAAATAAAAAGGCACATACGCACAACATGCGGTAATATTTCAGGCGGCGGATATGTTTAAATAATTGGTATTTAGCTTTATATAAAGTTTTTAACGGCTGGAAAGTTTCAAGTTCCTTTGCCGCCCGAAAATATACCGCCACCGTTAACTGCAATATTAAAGACAAAAACATGATACGTTTTTTTAAAACATTTGGACTTCTGACTTTAATGAGTTTATCAATTACAACTTTTAGTCAGACTTCTGAAATAAGTATTAAATTTATTGGAAACTGCGGACTTTACATGACTGACGGAATTTCAAATATCTATATTGACTTTCCATACAAATCAGGTGCACATAATTACATGGAATATGACTTATCCGAGCTGGACAGTATTAAAAGCAATCCAATTTTTATTTACACACATAAACATTCAGACCATTATCCAGGTAGATTAGTTAAAAAATTGGCGAAAAGACTTAACGGGAAAATTTATACACCTTGGAATGTAAAAGACCTATCAGAACTAAACAATGAATTAAATGACTTTACAATTGATGCGTTTAAAACAAGACATAAGTTTTCAATTAATCACTATTCATATTTAATTACTTGGCATGACAAAAGAATTTTTATTTCAGGAGATACAGAACATGCAGAAACCATTGCCTCATTAAAAGACATTGATTGGGCATTTGTCCCGGCTTGGTTAATAATGGACGCAAAAGAGAAAGGAATTAAGTTAGGAGATATTATTAAAATGTTTGCCATTTATCATATTGGGCCACAAGACAATATAAATATTACTGGAGACAAAGTAAAAATGTTAGATAAACAAGGAGAGATTATCAAAATTCCATATTAATTAAAGAAAATACAGCAGTTAACAGCACCTATATTGCATGCCGCAAATCCGGGTCATTAAGACAAGAATTTGTATATTTGAACATCATGAACATCAACAAACATAAAGGTACAATTGCGGCACGCAACATAGCTGCAACACGTTGGGCAACATACAAAAAGCCAGCCGCACAAACAGCACATTTGGTTTTTGCCGACACGAAAGCCAACGCTGAAAAAACCAAAAGAGCTGTTTTTTGCCAACGCTCGACAGAATGATAGAACAAAAGATTGAACGAAAACTAAATGCTGAAAAGACTAATAATACTAAATTCTGACATTTACTCGAAAGCTGATATTGAGCTTGACGACTGCAATTCGCTTCAAATTGTCGGACCAAACAATATCGGAAAAAGTACGCTGATTTACGCACTTAATTTCTTGTTTATAATTGACGGGCGAGAAATGACGTTTAGTGGAAACAGAACGGGAGACAAAACTACATTCAACCACTATTTTCCTTCTATAAATTCAAGTTTTATCGTCTTTGAGATTTTCAAAAATCGCTTCTACTCTATTTTGGTCAAAAGAAATGCCGAAGGCAATCTCGACTATTATAAAATTGACAGTGAATATAAAGAAGAACATTACTTTACCAACACAACGAACGGTCAAAAACTAAAAAAGTTTGATTCATTACTTTCCGAATTTGCCACAAATGGAATTGAACACAGCAAATTCCCAAACCGTAGGGAAGTTTTCAACTTTGTCTATCAGAAAGGGAAACGAAATAATGCGGTTGTTTGGTTAAACCAAAATGTAAACCAAGATGGACGGGGAATTAGCAACAATTTTTCCAAAATCTATAAGTACCTTATAAACTCACAGCTTATAAACAACAACTCGCTAAAAGAGTCATTGATAATTGCAGATAATAAGGAAAACGAAAGCGTTTCCTTTTCAAAGAAAAACCAAAAAGACATACAAACCTTATTGAAGCACAATCGGGATATAAAAGTTATCAAAAGTATCCAGCGTAGCTTTAATGACTTCAAAGAGTTGGTAAATCAGTATGCAGGAAAAAGTACGATACTTTCAGAGTTGATATTTGCTTTTGACCATCAATATTCATCGCTTTATTCAGAATTGGGAACTTCTGTTTCAAAAATGAAAACTGAAAGAGACAAAGATAGAACCCATTTAAACGAGACGCTCAATCCGAAAAAAGACAGGCTAAACCAAGAATTGGGTAAAATAGAAACCCAATTGGAACAAAAACAGAGAGACATTGACCAAAAAGATGAATTGGTAAAAGAAGTCAAGTCTTATGAGAGTTTACAGTTTTTAGAGCAATCCTTTCAAAATTTGGATGCTGAAAGGAAAACAATAGAGAGCCAACTAACCCAAATTGAAAACCAAAATCTAAACAGTAAAGCAATTGAGAGCAAGATTGAAAAAGCCGACTCACAAATCAGAAAAATCACGAGTCAAGTTAATACCTATTCCAATCAATTGATTCATCAAATTTCAGATAATCAAGATAACAAGGAATTACTGAATAGGATTCTATCAACGGATATTTCAAGTCTATCATCTGACCACATTTCCGATAAAATTTCAAAAACGGAAAACTTGATGAAACTCTTTGACGGAGTTATCAAGTTACCAAACGACTTGAAAGGAAAACCAATAGAATCTATTGAAGAGTTAGAAAAACAAATCAAAGAATTTGAAAAGGAAAAAAGCCTCAATGAAAAACTACTTCTAATAGCCAAGAATTTAGAGAAACATCAAAAGGATTTAGAAGAAATCAAGAAAAAAATCAAGGGTGTAACCGATAAAATTGAAAAGCTAAAACAGCTTCCAATTTTTGAGAAAGAACTTGAATCCATAAAATTGGAATTTGAAAATATACTCAAACAAAAAGAACAATCAACTAAAGAAATAAAACTGCTCAAAGAAGAAATAAGAAAGTTAGAAGAAGCGATAAGGCAAGCGGATAAAGAGATTATAAATAAAGAGAATAGAATAAAAGAAATTCAAGATTGGAAAGTTGAACTTGAACAACTAGGAATCAAACCCAAAGAATATCAGTCCACCGATTCTTTGGACAATATCTATAAAAACCTTAAACGAAACTTTGAGGAAAGAAAAGACATTAAATATAAAAAGGATAGTCTCTTTGAAAAGCTGAAATCCAAAACAGAAACTTCTTTTGCAAGCGAAACCGATTTTATAAAACACGTTGATTCGGAATTGGTAACTTTAGACGACAAACAAAAAGCAATTGATGGCTTATTAAAAAATATTTCCACCCAATTTGCAAATCCTTGTCGAACGCTATATTCAAGGTTTGAAGAGTTTAATTCCTTTATAACCAATCAATTCAATTCTAAAATTCGGAAGATAAAGATATCGGATATCGATACGTTGAAGATAGAAATCATTGAGAATGAAAAACTCATCAAGGATTTAAACAAAATCGTACAAATCAGGGATTTAACTTCTGAACTGATTTTTGACGACCAATCTGAAAACCTAAATACGCTCAACAAATACTTGGATAGTCAAACCACAATTTCGTTCAATGATTTGTTTGACATTAAGCTTCATCTTCATAAAAAAGGACAGCACAAAGTCGTGGACCTGAAAAACCAAATCGAATCGGACGGAACAGACAAAATGATACGTTTGGTTCTGATTATGTCAATCATCAATCAAATCGTTGTGAAAGATGATGAAAACAAGATTGTGATATTTGTTGATGAAATCGGAACCATTGACGAGGCAAATAGATTTGAAATTTTGAACTTCTGTAAGGAACATAACTTCATACCGATTTCAGCCGCACCACTGCATCCTTATGACGGTTTTGACAAATACTATTTGGTGAGGAGAAGCAAAGGGAAAATAGTGGTCAGCGAGAAAAATGGAAATGTTATTTTGAGAAAACCCGTTGAAGCGTAATGAAAGAAGTCGATTTCAGAACATATCAATTATTGCTTGTAAACAAAAGCGTTTCAAAATCGGCTATTCCGAAAAGTGTTTTGCAATCTGACACTTTTCAAAATTTGCTTCAAGCCGAAATTCTGAAATTTTCAAAGCTTGGCAGAGGGTTTAAAGTTGAAGTTTCTAAGGAAATCGAATTTGAAAAGTTTTTTAACTCGTCATTTCCGGAACAAGACGTTTCCAAAACCAAATCAGGAAACATTAAGAAATATAGAAATTCAAAGGCGACAAAGGTTGATAGCAGTCCAATTTTTTTGTTTAGGGGATTTTCTGTTTATCAAATCAATGAGCAGATAATTGATTTACAAAAACAAACACGTGATTTTGGGTTGTTCTCTGTAATCCCCAATTCTGTCATAGCTGATAAAATATGTTTTGTCGAGAATTTGGAAACCTTTTTGAATGCGGAAAAATTATTGGGCAACGAATTTCTATTTGTCCACAAATACGGACGAATAGGCAAAGAATCCATTTCAATGATTAAAGCAAAGGAGGTTTTGGTTTTTGTTGACTATGACTTTAACGGGCTTAACGAATATTTGAGAATCAAAGAAGTGTTTGGAAATGCAAAATTGTATTTGCCAAATAATTACAGTGAACTCTTTAAAAAGCATTCGGCATCTTTAAAAGGAAACAAAGCTAAAATGAGTAAGGCTGTTAAGACATCAGATGATTCAACAGTCGTAAAAATCAGAGAACAAGTTGCCCGAACCAATAGATTTTTAGAACAAGAAACGCTGATCAATGTTTAAGTCAGAACCAAAGAGCATAGTACAATTTTTAGCAACTCATTTTGACTTGCTACGCCAACTCTTTGACATTCAGGTTAAGAATGAAATTATCTTGAAAAATCAAGTAGCTGAAACACTTGATGAATTTGGAAGCGATATAGAATCCCAACTTTTTGAGCACAAAATACTCGTTGAACAGAATGATGACTTTGTGATTAACGAACCCTATTTTGTTTTATTTGAGTTTGTCCTGCAACAATTTAAACCTTTGCTTCCTGAAGAAATTGAAAAATTTGGTCAATCTATAAGAACCTTGTTTTTGAATATTAAAGAAGGTATCAATCAAGACAAAAACATTTTGTTGGACAGAATTGAAGCTTTATCGAATGAAATCAAAAAGTTCAGAACTGCCGTAACTAACAATACAATTAGCCTTCTAAATGAATCAAGAGAGTTAAAAGCAAATACCCGAAAGATTGAATACCAAGAAAAAGTTCAAACTGCCAGATATTTAATTGATTACTATATTATTCCCTTGAATACGATTTTGGACATCAATCACTCGCAATCGATTTATAATGAATTACTTGCAATTTCTCAATTTTCTAACAACAAACGATTTGATTATTCAGACGAAAGTATAAGAAGACAATTTGAAAAACTCTACAATCTTTTACGACAAGTCGTTAAGGATATCAGTCAACAATCGACAATCTTAAGCAACGAACTTTTGCCATTATTGGACAGAATTAGAACGGAAAGTGAATATTTACAAGGGTTTCATTTGTATCTGACAAATATGAATTGTTACAAAGGAATAAAGCCACCAAAAATATTCAGTACTTCCAGAGATAATCTATACAATCCGTATATCTACGAAAACACAAAAGAGTATTTTGAGCAATTTAAAAATGAAGAAGATGTTTTTGTTGAAGAAGAAGCCAATGATATTGAGCAATGGATATTCAATAAAAATGAGTACAAATCCCAACTAAACTCAAAGCTTCCTGTACCTGATTTCTTCTCTTGGTGCAAGAACGCAATTGAAAATGAAAAGAAAGATTTTGATATTGACAATTACTTTATGGTAACAAGTCTAATATTTGAAGAAGAATACGATATTGAACAAGAAAAGGAAAGGGAGAATATTTCTTTGAAAACAAAACAAGGAGAATTTATTATGCCCAAACTAAAAATCAGCAAAAAAGAAAATGTATCCGAATAAACATAAGCAAATAGTGACATCTTTAATGGATGGCAGATTTATCACAATTGATGAATCTTATTTTGATATTCTAAAGGAAAATCAAGATTTTTATGTTGAGTTTTTTAACAAATCATTTGGATTTGAACTTAAAAACACGCAAGAATTTTATTATCTGATTTCAGATGAAACAAACGAGAACACTTCTCGTGATATTAGCATCTTCTTCTCGATTCTATGCTACGAATTAGACAAGGATGGGAAAAACTTTATGGATGAACTAGGTTTTTCAGACTTCCATATTGACGAGATAGTAGAATACATAAAAAACAGTACTTGGATAGATGTTGTAAAAGCGAACAAGCAATTAAATGATGGCGAAAGCATCAAAAGATTAGTTGGTTCGACTATGGTAAAAAGAAACATAGCAATAAAACATTCTGATGACAAATATTCATTTACGAAGGCTTATAAACTATTTATTGACTTTGCCAGAGAGTTGATAAAAACTGAAATGAATGAAGCCAACGCATAAAGCCATACACATTGGCAAGTCGCACCAGCCGACACGAAAGCCAAAACTTGCCAAAGAGTATGTCTTTTCCAACGCTGACAGACGACCGAAAAAAAAGTACGACCGCACAACAATGGCTATACGTAATGCGGGTGAAAGAGCTGATATGAAAGTAATTACATTAAATAAACGAAGTGCCAAATTGAAAGGTAAGTGCCTTGAAATCCCGCACTACGCATAGCCGAGACCGTTGTGCGGCATACAAAAAAGCCAACGCACAAACAGCACATTTGGTTTTTGCCAACGCACAAAGCCAACGCTGAAAAAACCAAAAGAGCTGTTTTTTGCCAACACTCGAACGAAAATTGAAGAGAATGAGGAAAACCGTAACAAAAGAAATAAAATGAATAGTATTTTTAGGCATTCAAAACCAACCGAAAAAATATGGAGCTAATAAAAAATAACCCTTACCGAATTGCAGGGATTCTTTCAAACGCTTCTGAAAGAGAGTTAGTAAGGCAAAAGAATAGAATTATTGCTCACGCCAGAATAGGTAGAGAAACCGAATCGGTTTATGATTTTATATTTCTGACAAAAATATCAAGAGCAGATTTACCATTTGTGGAAAAGGCGTTCTCAAACATTGAGCAAAATCAAGACAAAGTAAACTACGCTCTGTTTTGGTTTTTAAACGCAAGTCCTTTTGACAATACCGCAATTGAATACTTGAAAAATGGAGATGCAGAAAAAGCGGTGGAGATATGGGAAAAAGTAACAACCGATAAAGACGTTAATTCAAAAAACTTCTCTGCGTTCAACAATTTAGGGACATACAAACTTTTAAGCAGGGATAAATCAGATATTAAAACAGGGATTGAAGCAAAAATTAAGCTAATTGAATCAGACTACTTTGAAAGTTTTGTGCATTCAGTTGCTGATGAAACTTATACAATTGACAATCAAAAACAATCTGAAAAATTGATTGATGAATTGCTAACGCAATTTAAAAACCAATATTCCAGTTCAGAAACATTGCAATTGTTCAGTGGATGTAATGGAACTACACAAAAGTACCTTTCCAAAAAGTTTACAGAAGCCCCATTCCACAAAATCGAAACCCAAATTGGAAGTTGTAAAAAGAAACGGAAAGCTGACAAAGGCAGTGCTTATGAATTCGGTTTAGGACTTTTCACAAACACCAAAGACGATTTATCTCTTCTCAAATCATTACTCGGCACAAACGACCTAAAATACAAAGCAGTTGCTGACCAATTGGCTAATGAAATAATGCAATGTGGAATTGATTACTTCAATGAAAGTCAAGAAAATGATTCGAGTGAAAGTTATCTTGAATCATCTCAAAAGATAACAAAATTGGCTGACTCTATAGCAGTCGGAAAATTAACAAAAGATAGAGCAAAAGATAGTCTTGCAACTCTTGCCGATATGAAAGACCGCGAGGTTAATCAAGCTATTGCAATACTGAATTCTATTAAAGAGGCGTACAATAGGGCCTGTAGTCAAATTGATGCCGAGGTAGAAAAATTACAATATATCGAATTTCAAGGAATGCGTTTGCCAAGGACTGACGTCTCAATCAATTGGAGCAAGGTCGAAAAAATGAAAAGCAGGGCGTTAGATTGGGATAAAGTGGTAGAAGTTGTTAGTAATGGAATAAGTATAAATAATGTTGAAGCCATACAGCGTTGTTCAAATCAAAGCAAAGTTTCGGAATATAAAAACCTTGTAGATTTTTTGTTTGGCAAACTTGGACCAATTCAAATGAATCAAGTGAAACATCTATGTTATTGGAAAGACGTTAGAGCAGCTCAAGCAAAATCTACAGCAAAAAAAGTTGGTTCAACTATCAGTAGTGCAGCAGGTAAAGGAGGTTGCTATATTGCAACTATGGCTTACGGTGATTATAACCACCCACAAGTAATAGAACTACGAAGGTTTAGAGATGACTTTTTGAGCAAAACAATATTTGGTAGAAGTTTTATCAAATTTTATTACAAGTACTCACCAAGTTTGGTTGAAAAGCTAAAAAATAAGCAAAGTATCAACCTCATAATCCGCAAAGCATTAGACCAATTTATAAAAGCAATCAGAAAATAATGAAAAAAACTTTACTCATAGCTCTATTTTTAGGAGCAACAACTCTTTTTGCGCAACAGCAACAGGATTCTACTTTGGTGCAATCTGTAAACAGTTTACAAACAAAAGTAAGCCAGCAGCAAAAGGATATTCAAAAACTATATTCCGAACTCAACAAGGAATACAGGACATACCGTATTGTTAAGGAAGATTTGAATAAAAAAATCATTGATAAGCAAAAAGAAGTCATCGACAGTTTAAACTCGCTTATAGATAAAAGCAACCAAAAGTTAGCTTTAATCAATGAACAACTTGATTCAAAAATCCAAGAAGCAGGACAAAAAGCAGATACACAAATAGCCGAATTGGACAACAGCGTAGAAAAAAACCGCTTGTATTGGATAATCGCCACTTTAGCGATTCTTTTATTGGGTGGTTTAATTTATTGGTTGCTGGGAAAACGCATTAAGTCAAGCAAAACAGATGTGGAAACCCAAATCAGAAACACCAAAGCTTCTTTAGAAGAAGAGAGTGTAAAATTGGACAATAAATTGGTGGAAGTTTTGGAAACGCAATTAAAACTAAAACAAGAGGCAACCAAATCACAGCCCGTTACTTCTGATGAAACGGCAGACCACTCTTTAGCATTAAAAGTAGCGGACGAAATAATTCGTATTCAAAAGAATTTAAGCAGGATGGATGAAAGCAACAAAGGCCTTAAACAATTAAATTCTTCCGTAAAACGTATTCAAGACAACTTTGCATCCAACGGATATGAATTGGTGGATATGCTTGGAAAAGAATATAATGAAGGAATGAAAGCAACCGTAAATTTCGTTCAGGATGAAGATTATGAAGCAGGAAAAAAAATTATAACAAGAATCATCAAACCACAAGTGAATTATAAAGGTACAATGATTCAAACAGCACAGATTGAAGTAACAGAAGCATAAAAATACAATCAAATGGCAAGAACTAAAATTGACTACGGAATTGATTTAGGAACAACGAATTCCGCTATTTCAAGAATGGAAAATGGAGAACCAACCATTAAAAAAACGGACACTTTAAAAGACACAATGCCTTCTTGTGTTTATATCAATAAAAAGAAAGCTATTCAAGTTGGGGATAGTGCCTACAATGCGTTAAAGCGAGACAAGTTGAAATCAATGAAAGGTGCCGATGGTTTTGAATCAAACGCATTTATTGAATTCAAAAGAACGATGGGAACGGATAAAACCTATTCGAGTTCCAATTTTGAAAAAGATTTGACTTCAGAGGAATTGTCCGCAGAAGTTTTGAAAACCCTAAAATCCTTTGTAAAAGATGAAAACGTTAATTCAATAGTGATTACTGTTCCAGCAGCTTTTAAAAACAACCAAAAAGAAGCTACAAGGGAAGCTGCGAAATTAGCGGGTTTTAATCACATAGAATTATTGCAAGAGCCTGTTGCTGCGTCTATGGCTTACGGTTTAGATTCAGACAAAAAAGATGGATTTTGGTTAGTCTTTGACTTTGGAGGTGGAACTTTTGACGCAGCACTTTTGAAAGTCGAAGAAGGGATAATGAAAGTGATTGACACCGAAGGCGATAATTACCTTGGTGGTAAAAATTTGGATTTCGCAATTGTAGATGAAATTATCTTGCCTTACATCCAAGAAAACTTTGTTATTGATTCCATTTTGGCGGATGATGTAAAAAAGCAAATTCTGCGTAATGCAATGAAATTTTATGCAGAGGAAACCAAAATCAAGCTTTCATTTAATGAGACTCATAATATTTTATCTGATTTAGGAGACATTCCCGGAGAAGATGATGAAGGTGAAGAATTTGAATTGGACATTACAGTTACCCAAGCCGATATTGCAAGAGCGCTTTCGCCAGTTTTTCAAAAAGCAATTGATGTCAGTTTAAAACTTTTAAAACGTAATAACTTAAAAGGTTTATCATTAGATTCTTTGATACTTGTTGGTGGCCCAACATTTTCTCCAGTATTAAGAAAGATGTTGGAAGCACAAATCTGCAAACCAGATACCAGTGCAGACCCAATGACCGTAGTTTCAAAAGGTGCTGCATTATACGCATCAACAGTTGACGTTTCAGAAGAAGTAAGAGAACAAACCAGAGATAAAACCAAAATTCAGTTAGAAATTGCGAATGAAGCATCAACAGTCGAAACCGAAGAATTTGTTCCAATAAAAATTTTGGCAGACAAAACGGAAGGTGAAATTCCTGAAAAAGTATTTGTGGAAGTAACCAGAGGTGACAAGGCTTGGTCAAGCGGGAAAGTTGAAATTAATACGATAGGCGAGGTTGTTGAGATTCAACTAAACGAAGGGAAAACGAATATTTTCGAAGTCGTGCTTTATGATGACAAGGGAAATGTTTTAGAAAGTGAGCCATCAAATTTCAGCGTTATTCAAGGCTCTAAAATTGGAAGTGCAACATTGGCATATAACATTGGAATAGAAATTAAAAGCAAGTCAACAGGTAAAATAATCTTTACAACAATCAAAAATTTAGAGAAAAATCAATCCATTCCTGCTATTGGAACAAAAAATGGATTAAAAACTCAAAAGCAAATTCGACCAGGAATGGATTCTGATTTCTTAAAAATACCAGTATATGAAGGAGAACATAATGCAGAAGGGACCAGAGCCATTTATAATGAACACGTTACTGATATTATCATTAGTGGAGCAGATTTACCTTCGCTTTTACCTGAAAATAGTGATGTTGATTTGACCGTTAATATTGATAGGTCAGAGAAGATTACAGTAACTGCCTTTTTTCCTTATTTAGATTTCACCTATGAAGCAACAGTAGAAAGAACAATTTCATCTATTGAGACATCTTGGTTAGAAAATGAAATTAGAAAAGCAAAAGGAAGTATTGCAGAACTGAAACAAGATGGCAATTCCGATAACGGTCAATTAGCCAAAGTTGAAGCCGAATTAGAACAAATTGAAAAGTCTTTTGAGAATAACAAAAATGATGTTGACGGAAAACAACAAGTTCTAACCAATTTAAGAAAATCATTAAAAACCATTGATGAACTGAACGAAACTACGGAATGGCCAAAATTGGAAGAAACTTTAAAAGAAGAGTTTTACCGATTAGAAAAAGCCGATAATGAATTAGGAAACGATAACACTACACAAGTAGTCAATCAATTCCGTTCACAGTTGGATGAAGTCATAAGAGCTAAAGACGTAAAACTTGGAAATTTACTGTTAGAAGAGATTGGGATGTTCTTTTTCAAATTGACGGAGATATATCAGTTTATCGGAATGATAAAAAACTTCAATGAGAATTTCGGAGATTACTCTTGGAGTAACCCAACCAAAGCAAGGCAATTGGTTAATTCAGGTATGGAAAAAATTGCAAATGGTCCAGACAAAGAAGAATTAAGAGAGATTTTAATTCCATTATATGATATGATCCCAACGGATGAAAGACCAAGTGGTGATGATTCGGTATTGATTGGATAAAATATTAACGAAATGAAAAAACACATATTATCGCTGATATTATTCTTGAGTTTTGCAACCCTTTCAAATGCTCAGAGCTATTTAGGGTATGTGACTAAACAGGTGAATTTCAGAACTGAATCAAATACTAGCTGTGAGATTATTTCATCTTTACCAAGAGGTACCGCACTTTTTGTTATTTCAAAAGATAAAATAAACGGATTTTATCAAGTTTTAAATATTGAAAGCAACGAAGAAGGCTTTGTTCATTCGAGTTTCGTTCAACTCGATAAGATGCTACCCAAAAATGAGGATGGTATTTTTACACCTGTCGGGAAAACTAGTTCTACAAAACCAATTATCAAAATACACAACAATACAAGTCTTACGCTTACTTTAAAGCTGAATAATGATTTGTACACCTTTTCGCCACAAGAAAGAAAAACATTGACTTTAACATCAGGCTCATATACTTACAGAGCATCAGCACCAGGCGTTTTACCTGATTATGGTACTGAGAATATGCAAAGTAATTACGAGTATGAATGGAGTTTTTACATCTCAACTTCTAGGAATTAAATGAAGCTAACCCACGCCATACATATAGGAGTTGACTCAGCTTCCATCGCAAGAATGAAAGATGGAGAGCCTTGTATTATGAAGACTAATACACTGCGAGAGAAGATTCCTATTTGTGTTTATGTGAACAAAAAAGGGGCAATTCAAGTTGGTGATTCGGCACTTAATGCTCACAAAATAGATAATCTAAAAAGTGCAAAGGGTTGGCAAGAACAATCTAATTCCTTTATTGAGTTTACAAGAACCTTAGGTGACGATAAAACCTATTTCAGTTCTAATGCTAATAAAGAATTTACTTCAGCAGATCTTTTAGCAGAAGTCATCAAAGGACTTTTAAGCTTAGAAAAAGAAGAGCAAATAAAAGCAGCAATTATTGCCGTTCCTGATGGTTTTCGAAATATACAAAAAGAGGCAGTTAGACAGGCAGGGAAGTTAGCAGGCTTGCAGCAAATTGAATTAATCCAAGAATCCATCGCTGCAACTTTATTTTATGGTTTAGACTCAATCAAGAAAGATGGCTTTTGGTTGGTTTTCAATTTTGGAAGTAAAACCTTTAGTGCTTCTCTTCAAAAAATTGAAAGAGGTATTACAAAAGTTATCGATACAGAAGGAGACAATTTTTTAGGTGCTGTTAATTTAGATTTTGCTGTTTTAGATAATATCATATTACCCTATTTACAAGAAAACTATAGTATCAATTCTTATTTGGAGAATGATGAGAAACTTCAATCTTTTAGGCATTCACTCAAGTTTTACGCAGAAGTTGCAAGAGAAAAAATGAATTTCGAAGAAACTTATTGGTTGGCTTCGGATTTAGGAGATATTCCCGGAGAAGATGATGAAGGAGAAGAATTTGAATTAGACATTACCGTAACTCAAAATGACATTGCCAAAGCGGTTTCGCCTGTTTTCCAAAAAGCAATTGATGTTAGTTTAAATCTTTTGGAACGTAACAATCTTAAAGGTTCTTCCTTGGATTCTTTAATTCTTGTTGGAGGTTCAACGTTTTCACCAGTTTTAAGGCAACTATTGGAAGAACAAATCTGCAAACCCGATACAAGTGCCGACCCAATGACGGTAGTTTCAAAAGGTGCTGCCTTGTATGCATCAACGGTTGATGTTTCAGAAGAAGTTAGAGAACAAACAAGAGATAAAACAAAGATTCAGTTGGAAATAGCCAATGAATCTTCAACGATTGAAACCGAAGAGTTTGTTCCTATCAAGATTTTGGCTGACAAAACGGAAGGAGAAATTCCTGAAAAGGTTTTTGCAGTGGTTACAAGGGGAGACAAAGCTTGGTCGAGTGGAAAAGTTGAAATTAATACCATTGGTGAAGTTTTAGAAGTAATTTTAGAAAAACAAACGAATAACCAATATGAAATTTCGCTTTATGATGGATATGGAAGCCTTTTGGAAAGTGAGCCAAGTAATTTTAATATTCTACATCTTGAAGAATGGCAGGTTACTAATGCAGTCTTACCTTATAATATAGGTGTTGAAGTTAAGGACAAACAAACAGGCAAACTGATATTCAGAACTATTAAAGGTTTAGAGAAAAATCAATCTATTCCAGCAATGGGAACCATAAATGGATTTAAAACAGAAAAACCGATTCGTCCAGGTGTAGAGTCTGATTTTATTAAAATTCCAATTTATGAAGGTGAACACGGAGCAGAAGGAACAAGGGCTATCTTCAATGAACACTTTACTGACGTTATCATCAGTGGAGCTGACTTGCCTTGTCTTCTACCTGAAAACAGTGATGTAGATTTAACGATAAGTGTTGATAGGTCAGAAAAAATAACTGCTACCGCTTATTTTCCTTCAATAGATTTTTCAGTGGATTTAAATATAAGAACTAAACATAACTCAATATCAATCAGCCAAGTGGAAGATTTGCTATTTGAATTGACAGAAAACGAGGTTTTATCAAGTAATGAATTTCAAAAATATTTTGAACAACTATCAGACTTAAAAAAGAGACCAGATATTGATGCACTTTATTGTATAAACACAGAATTAAAGAACTATGCCATCAAAACATAACCACATATTAACCAAAGGTAAAGTCATTGATGACAAATATACCGTGACCTTCTTTCTAAAAAAAGGGAGTTATGCTGAAACTTATCGTGTAAAAGACCAAGAAGGAAAAACAAAGCTTTTGAAACTGTTTAGGTATTCAAAATTGAACAGAACACAGTTTACTGAAAATGGTGATGTTTTGGAGGTAGAGATTTTAAAAGAAATCAAACATCCAAATTTGGTTAAATACTGTGATAGTGGCGAACTTCTTTTAGATGGTCAAAAATATTCTTATGCAATCCTTGATTACATCAGTGGGGAAACCTTGGCAGACAAATTAAAAAGAGAACAGACAATTAATCCGTATGAAGTTAAAGACATTATTTCAGGCGTTTTGAACGGATTGAACTATTTGCATTCTCTTCAAGATCCAATTATTCACAACGATATTTCGAACTTAAACGTGATGTTGGATTTATCAGGTAAAGTTGCGATTCCTAAAATCATTGACTTTGGCTATGCCCGTTTTTTAAGTCAATCAAACAAAGACTTTTTAAAGGACGGATTAAATCCATTTTATCAAGCGAATGAAGCATTTAATAAAGTGTTTTCGGTACAAAGTGATATGTTTTCAGTTGGTGCATTTTATTTTCATTTGTTAGAAGGATTACCGCCTTGGTTTGTTGAAATTTCAAAATACAAAGCAGATTCCATTAAGTTGGAAGATGCTGTTATCGAAGAACGTAGAAAGCCTTTAAAATTTTCGTCAGGTACAGACCAAAATACCCAAAACATAATCAGCAAAGCATTACAGCCAAATGCTGAAAATCGATTTAAAAGTGTCAAGGACTTTATTAAAGCAATGAATGGCGAAATGGAAGTACAACAACTTTCATCACCGCAAGAAGTGTCTAAGCCGAAACTAAAGGAAATAAAAAAAGGAAAAGGGTTTTCAGCAATCGCAGGAATGCAAGAACTGAAAGACACTATCCAATTGGATGTGATTGATGCCTTAAATGAAAAAGAGCGTTACGCAGAATATGGCTTGACCATTCCAAACGGAATGTTACTTTATGGCCCACCAGGTTGTGGTAAAACCTTCTTTGCAGAGCGAATGGCAGAAGAAATAGGATTTAATTTCTATCAATTAAAGCCATCTGATATTCAGAGTAAGTATGTAAACGAATCACAGGAAAAAATCAAAAACCTTTTTGATGAAGCTCGTGAAAATGCACCAAGTATTATTTTCATTGATGAATTGGATGCAGTTGTTCCCAATCGTGACAACTCGAATGTAAATCATATGAATACAAGTGCTGTTAATGAGTTTTTAGCACAAATGAATAATTGCGGAGATGATGGCATTTTTATTATCGGAGCAACTAACAGACCTAATTCAATTGACCCAGCCATTTTGAGAGCAGGAAGATTGGACAAAATAATTTATTTACCACCGCCCGACTTTGAAGCCCGTGAGTTAATGTTTAAACTTTACTTGGAAAAAAGACCAAGAGAAGTTGGTTTAAACTACTCTGAATTTGCAATAGCAACAGAAAACTACGTTTCAAGTGATATAAAATTCCTTTGTGATGAAGCGTCAAGAAAAGCATTGAAAATGAAATCAAGAATTTCCAAGGAAATTTTACTTGATACCATAAACAATAATAAGCCTTCAATTAAGCTAGATGAATTGCAAAGTTACATCGCTATAAGAGCAAAGATGGAAGGGTTATCAGATAATACTAACGACCGACCAAGAATCGGTTTTAAAAACAATTAGATATGGAAACATTACATTTCAATAAGCTGCTTCTCAAGACCGCATTTTCTTGTATGGCTTGCGATGGTGATATTGACAAAAGGGAAATCAAATTGATTAAGCAATTGCAAAAGGAACATAAAACCTTTGGAGAAATTGACATCAATGCGGAATTAGATACTTTATTACTTGCTATCAATAAAGACGGTCATCAATTTTTAAAGAGATATTTCAACGAACTTACAACTACTGAATTAACAGAAGCAGATGAATTGAAATTGATTAAAGTTGCAATAGATACCATTAAAGCAGATGAAAAAGTTGAATACAGCGAAATCAAGTTTTTTAAAGTTATTCGCTCAAAACTGAAAATTAACAATGAGCCAATTCTTGAAAAGCATCCTGATTTTGAAGACTATTTGGAACAAGATATTATAACTGACTCATACTTATCAAGGTTGCAAGACGACTTTTTTGACACGCATATTTCAAATGAATTTGAGTTGATAAGTGAAATTGATGATGACATTTTTGACAACACGAAAGACAAAAATGAAGAATAGTATAGCTTTAATAAAGATTGTATTAGCAATTCTGTTGTTTCTGTGTCTGTTGGATATGCCATACGGCTTTTATCAATTTGTCCGTTTTGTTGCTCTAATTGGTTTCGGAATATTAGCATACAAAGCAATTGAACAGAATAGGAAACCTGAAATGATAGTTTACGGTGGACTTGCCCTACTCTTTCAACCATTTTTTAAAATAGCACTTGGGAGAGAAATGTGGAATATCGTAGACGTGATTGTCGGCATTGGATTAATAGGAAGTTTGATTATGAATAGAACGAAAAGCCAACGCTAAAAGCCATACACATTTGCAATTCGCACCAGCCGACACACAACCCAAAAATTGCAAAAGAGTATGTCTTTGCCAACGCTGACAGACGACTGAAAAAAAAGTACGACCGCACAACAATGGCTATACGTAATGCGGGTTTAAGTGCTGAAATTAAAGTAATTACATTAAATAAACTAAGTGCTAAATTGAAAGGTAAGTGCCTTGAAATCCCGCACTACGCATAGCCGAGACCGTTAGCTGTGATTTAAAAAAACGACACGATACACGGAATGATAAAGAAAATGATAATAGGAATATTGCCAGTGATTGTAGGCGGACTAATTTACCTGACTTACAGAACTGACTCGTTATTAATGTTCGGTTGGTTTAATAAAATTGGACTTTCTGACACGGTTGACTTCTTGCGTTCAAACACACATTTGCAAAACTTACCTATTCCAAGTTGGATAAAATTTAGCTTGCCAGATGCTTTATGGCTTTTTTCATTCAACTATATTCTATTGATTTTGTGGAATTTCAATGTAAATCGACAATCAGCTTTTTGGCTATTCTTAGCACCAGCAATTGGAGTTTTTTCAGAAATCGGACAATTAAATGGAATTGTTCCAGGGACATTTGATATGGTGGACTTAGGTTTACTTCTAATAGCGACACTTTTACCTTTTCTTTCAATTAATAATCTAAAATCAATTAAACTCAAAACAATATGACAACAAAAAAACTAATGAAACATTTTCTTTCAATTTTAACTGTTTGCTTCTTTATTTTCATTGCATTTGGAAGTGACGATGAAGAAAGTAAAACAAATGCTGACGGAACACCCAAAACAGAACGACAAATTAAGGTGGAAAGCCAATTCAGCTCTTGGGATGGCTCACACAGAGGTCTGACCGATTTAATAAAGAAAAGTATGAACGACCCAGACAGTTACGAACATATAGAAACGAGATTTAGAGATGATGGAGACAATATTTACGTAATAACTAAATTCAGAGGTGCAAACGCATTTGGAGGAAAGGTAATTAATACGGTTACTGCGAGAGTTGATTTCAGCGGTAATGTGATTGAAGTTATAAGTCAAGAATAAAAACCACAGCTAATAAATAGGACTCTAAGCGGTCGGCACGACCCAGCGCGGAGTCCATGTTGAACTACATCCCGCCTTAGTATGTGCTTAGAAAAGGGTTTGCTTGTTTAATGTGGCGTTTACCAAAGTTGGGTTAC